>JAABUM010000210.1_pt1 | contig 119128 bp, 118 predicted proteins | sample 5559161 | NCBI WGS metagenome assembly JAABUM01 (sample SAMN10711868, study PRJNA513369) | rock metagenome | isolation source: Antarctica rocks | place: Antarctica: Victoria Land, Siegfried Peak nord
TGGAAGCGCTCGGCTACAACGTCACCCTTCAGCCCGCCGCCTGAACCAGCAGCACGCACTTCCCGGCTCCGCTTCGCTACGCCGGGAGCTTCGCCTGCCCAATCACCATGGATTTTCGGATTAGCTTCGCCTGCCCAATCACCATGGATTTTCGGATTAGCTTTCCCGCCCGGCCCCGGTCCGCCGGGCCCCGCTCGCGCCCGCCCCGCCTGCCCCGCCTCGTCGCACGAGTCGCCCCAGCGTGGCCGCCCGGTCCGCACCGCGCCTGCCCGGCCCGCTGAGCCCCGCCCGCCCGGTTCCACCCAGCCGGGGGCCATGCCCCGCGTACTTGTCTTCTCCCATACGAACTTGTTTTCTGGCGTAACACCTGAGCGCCCCATTTGTCCCTGTCTGCCGCCCTTGGCCCGAACACCGGAGCAGACAGGTTCATGCGGGAGCAGAGAGGTTCGTACGGGAGCAGACAGGCTCGCGCATGCGCTCCCAAGCCGGGACCGTGCGGGAGCCCGCCCGCTACCGGCCCTGGGCGGCGACGGCCTCAGCGGCGGTCGCGGCGGCCTCCGGGTCCAGGTACTGGCCGCCGAGCACCTCGGGCCGCAGGTCGTCGTCCAGCTCGTAGCGCAACGGGATCCCGGTGGGGATGTTCAGCCCCACGACCTGCTGTTCGGTGAGCCCGTCGAGGTGCTTGATCAACGCCCGCAGCGAGTTGCCGTGCGCCACCACCAGGACGGCATGGCCGGCGCGCAGGTCGGGCACGATCGCGTCGTACCAGTAGGGCAGCAGTCGTACGACGACGTCGGCCAAGCACTCGGTCCGTGGCACCAGCTCGGGGGCCAGGCCGGCGTAGCGCGGGTCGGTCGCCACGTCCCACGGCGAGCCCGGCTCCAGGGGTGGCGGCGGCTCGTCGTAGGAGCGGCGCCAACACATGAACTGCTCCTCGCCGTACTGCTCCCGGACGCCCTTCTTGTCCTTGCCCTGAAGGTCGCCGTAGTGGCGCTCGTTGAGCCGCCAGTGCCGGGTGACGGGGATCCAGGGGCGCTCCGCCGCGTCGAGGGCAAGGTTGGCTGTGCGGATCGCCCGCCGCAGCACGGAGGTGTGCACGAGGGTCGGCAGGAGACCGGCGCGGGCCAACAGGTCCCCGCCGCGGACGGCCTGCCCCTCCCCCTTTTCCGTCAGGTCGACGTCGACCCAGCCGGTGAACTGGTTGGTGGCGTTCCAGGTGCTCTCACCGTGGCGGAGCAGGACAAGCGTCGACATGGGCAGGGATCCTCGCTCATCCCGCGGCCGGGGTTCGCACTGGGGGTGAGCCACGGGCCGGGCGTCAGCGGCAGGCGCCGCTGCTGGTGCCGGCACCGACGCCGCCCGCCGGTGCAGGTGCCGGCCGCGGCGCCAGCCCAACAGCAGGGTGGCGGCGGCGGGGCCTGCGGCCGCACGCTCGCTCGGGCGCCGGCCTGATCCAGAACGGACCGCCGACCTGCTGTCGTGCAGGTCGACGCGATGGCACCGGCCGTAGTGGAGCGGGCGGTCACCGAGCGCACGGTCAGCGACGGGGGTCGGGAGCCCCATCGGGGTGTCCCGGCCGAGTCGGGGCCGGCGCCGGGCTCGGCGCAGCTCAACAGCGCCGGAGTGTCAGCGGTCGGGGTCGGCGAAGCGGGCGAAGGCGGCGAGGTTGGCGGTGGACTCGCCGTTCTTCTGCCGCCAGGCCCACTCGCGCCGGATCGAGCTGACGAAGCCGATCTCGAGCAGCCGGTCGAAGGACTCGTCGGCGTACTGCAGGACGCTGCCGAGCAGGCGGTCCACCTCGTCGGGCGTGACCGCGTGCAGGGGCAGGCGGCCGACGAGGTAGACGTCACCGGCCTTGTCGAGGCAGAACGCGACCGCGTACATGCGGGCGTTGCGCCGCAGCAGGAAGCGCATGAACTCCTCGTGCTGCTCGTCGGGCTTGCGGCAGACAAAGGCCTCGACGAGCAGCGCGTGCTGGCCCAGGACGAGCCAGCAGGAGGTGGCGAGCTTGTGCTGGCCGGGGAGCCGCACGAAGAACTGGCCGGGGCCGGGGCTCTCGTACTCCAGCTGCGCCTCGTCGAGTGCGGCGCGGATGATGTCGGCCGGCGCGGTCATCGGGCGGCCGCCAGGCGTTGCACCTGGGCACCGCTCAGCGCATCGCGGTAGGTGGCCAGCAGGCCGTCGGCGGTGGCGCCCCAGGAGAACTGCCGGGCGTGGGCGACGGCCCCGGCCGACAGCTCGGGGCGCAGGGACAGCCCGCGGGCCAGCGCGGACGCCCACGCCGAGGGGTCGTGCCCAGGGACGAGCAGCCCGCTGACGCCGTCCTGCACGGTGGTACGCAGCCCACCCACGTCGGCGGCGATGACGGGGGTGCCGCAGGCCTGGGCCTCCAGGGCCACCAGGCCGAAGGACTCGTTGTGGGAGGGGACGGCGACCAGATCGGCCGCGAGGTACCAGTCGCGAAGGCGCTGCGGGTCGCACGGCGGCTCGAACCGCACCGGGAGGTCGAGCTCCCCCGCCAGGCGTTGCAGGGCCGCGGGCTCACTGAGCCCGGTGCCGCTCGGGCCACCGACCACGGCGACCACCAGCCGCGAGCGCAGCTCGGGCGAGCGCTCCAGCAGCCGCGCCGCGGCCGCCAGGAGCACGTCGGGGGCCTTGAGCGGCTGGATCCGCCCGACGTACAGCAGCAGGACGGCATCGGGCGGTACGCCGAGGCGGGTGCGCGCACCGCTGGCCTCTCCCGGCCGGAAGTGCTCGAGATCCACGCCGGGGGCGACGGTCACCACCCGCGAGGGATCGGCGTCGTACAGGTCGATGAGCTCGCGGGCCTCATCGGCTGTGTTGGTGACCAGCCGGTCGGCAGCCTGCACGACCTGCTGCTCGCCGACGACCCGGCGCAGCGGCTCGGGGGCGTCGCCGGACGCCAGCGCGAGGTTCTTGACCTTGGCGAGCGTGTGCGCGGTGTGCACGAGCGGTACACCCCAACGCTCGCTGGCGAGCCAGCCGACCTGGCCGGACAGCCAGTAGTGGGAGTGCACGACGTCGTACCAGCCGGGCTCGTGCTGGGCCTCGGCGCGCAGCACTCCGGACGTAAGCGCGCACAGCTGGGACGGCAGGTCGTCCTTGCCGAGCCCCTCGAACGGCCCGGCGATCAGGTGCCGGACGGTGACGCCCGGCGCCAGCTCGACGACCGGCGGCAGGTCGCCGGAGGTCGCGCGGGTGAAGACCTCGACCTCCAGGCCGGCCCGGGCCAGGCGCTTGCTGGTCTCCACGACATAGACGTTGAGGCCCCCGGCGTCGCCGGTCCCGGGCTGCTCGAGCGGCGAGGTGTGGACCGACAGCACCGCGACCCGCCGGGGCCGGATCGCGCTGAGCTTAATCGCCTGCACCACCTTCTGCCGCACCTGTCCACGAGTGCATCCTGCCCCTTGCAGCCCAACCCGCCACCGGGAGGCAGACTTCCCGCGTGACCAGCGGACGTACGGCAGTGGTGACCGGGGCGAGCAGCGGGATCGGCGCGGCAACCGCTCTGCGGCTCGCGCAGGACGGCTGGCAGGTGGTTGCCGCCGCGCGGCGGCTGGACCGGCTGGGCGAGCTGGCCGCGCAGCACCGGTCGATCCGCCCGTGCGCGCTGGATGTCACCGACCCGCGTTCGGTCGAGGCGCTGGGCGAGGCGGCACCGGTCTGCGACGTGCTCGTGGCGAACGCCGGCGGCGCCTTCGACCTGGCGCCGCTCGCCGAGGCCGACGTCGAGGTCTGGGCCCGGATGTACGACGTGAACGTGCTCGGCCTGGTCCGTTGTGTGCAGGCCCTGCTGCCGGCCCTGACCGCCTCCTCGACCGGGCACGTCGTGATGACCGGCTCGACGGCGGGCCACTGGGTCTACGAGGGCGGCGGGGGATATGTCGCGGCCAAGCACGCCGTCGCCGCGCTGCGCGAGACGCTGCGGCTCGAGATCGCCGACCAGGCGGTACGGGTCAGCGAGGTCGCGCCAGGAATGGTCGCGACGCAGGAGTTCTCCACGCTCCGCTTCGCCGGCGACACCGCCAAGGCCGCGGCCGTTTACCAGGGGGTGGAGGCGTTGACGGCGGACGACATCGCCGAGGTCATCGCCTGGGTGGCCTCCCGTCCGGCGCACGTCAACATCGACCTCGTGCAGGTGACCCCACGCCAGCAGGCCGGCGTCGGCAAGGTCCTGCGCTCCTGACCCGGGCGCTGGACGTAGAGCGGTCTCAGCGCTCGGCGAGGTAGCTGCGGCCGATGTCCCGCAGCCGGTCGTGCACGCCCGCGAGCGGGCCGCCGCGCTCGGGCAGCCACTGCTTGCGGAGCTTCGCGAGGCAGGTGTAGTTCGTGTCGCAGACGTTGGCCAGCGGGGACTCGACCGCCTGGGAGACCAGCTGGTAGGCGTCCATCAGCGACAGCCCGTGATCCCCGGCGACCCACTGCACCAGGTCGGCCTGGGCGATCCGGAAAGCGTCCTCCAGCGGACGGGCCGAGCCGGTGGACATCACGTGGGTGTCGGACTCGATCCGGGGCCAGGGCGTCGGGCGACCCTTGACCAGGTCCAGCACGACGACGGTGTTCATCGCGCACTCGACTGCCACACCGCAGGTCTCGCCCTCACCCTGCCGCGCGTGGCCGTCACCGAGGGAGAACAGCGCGCCCTCGACGTTGACCCCCAGGAAGCAGGTGGTGCCGGCCCGCATCTCCGGGGTGTCCAGGTTGCCGCCGTGGGCGTCCGGTACCAGAGCGCTGCGGACCTCCAGGTTCGCCGGCGCGACCCCGACGGTGCCGTGCATCGGGTCCATCGGCAGGTCGACGACAAAGCCGCTGTCCCGCGCGGTGAAGCGGGCCGTGCGCGCGGCCCGGTCCAGCTGCCACATCCACACCAGCTCGGGCAGCGGCGGCTGCAGCGTCGCGGTCAAGTGGGTAGAGGTCAGCGCCCCGAACAGCGGCACCGTCGTGGACGCAGCCCAGTCGCGGCTGGGCTCGATCGACACGAAGTGCACGGCCAGGGTGTCGCCCGGCTCTGCGCCCTGGACGAAGAACGGGCCGGTCTGCGGGTTGAGGAACGGGAAGTCACAGACGACCGAGACCAGGTCGTCGCGGCTGCGTACCCGGCCCGCGAAGCAGTCCTCGGTCCACAGCTCCAGCACGGTGCCGGGCCGTACGGTCCGCACCGGCGCCGCCCCGCCGAACGTCCAGGCGTACTCGGCCGGCTCCGGCCGGTAGGTCAGCACCTCCAGCTCGCTCATCCCGCGACCGCCCTCTCGTGCTCATCCAGCTCGTCGACCAGATGCACCTGTGACATCTGCCGGACCCGCGCGGGGTGCCGAAGCGTCAGGTACACCAGGTAAAGCACACCGATCCCCAGCCAGACGAACACGACCGGCCCGGCGTAGGAGACCGGCGCGGTCAGCGGCGCCACGAAGCTGAAGATCTTGATCCCACCGGCGGTGAACAGGGCCGGCACGAAGGCAACGACGCCCAGCAACGGCACGACCACGTGCAGGACCGGGTTGAGCTGCTCGCGCCGCTTGCGCACGAAGAAGCCGATACAGGCCAGGTTGCACAGGATGTAGACCAGCACCACGACCAGCACGATGACGGTCGCGACGAGCAAGAACGCCGTGACCGGGCCGTAGGCGAAGCCCAGCCCGAGGGTCACGGCCACGCCGATGACAAACTGCGCCAGTACCGCGAGATAGGGCGATCGGTAGGTCGGGTGCAGCACGGTGACCATCCGCGGCAGCAGCCGGATGCGACCGAGCGCGTACGCGGTGCGGGTCGACACGTTCGCCCCGGCGTTGGCGTTGGCGATGGTCGAGTTGACGATCGCCAGGAACACCAGCACCCAGAACAGCCCGTACGATGCGCGCGCGATGCCCTGCCAGGAGTCCTTGCCGGAGGTCATGAACGTGCCGAAGCGGTCCGGGCCGAAGGCGACATCGACGGCGTAGGTGGTGAAGACGTACAGCAGGCCGATGCCGAGGGTGGCGCCGACGATGGCCCGACGGATGGTGCGCTTGGGGTCGCGCGCCTCCTCGGCGAGCGGCGCGGCGGCCTCGAAGCCGCTGAAGGCCAGCACCGTGTAGACGCTGCCGGCGACCACCCCGACCAGGCCCTTGTGGTCGGCGGGGGTGTGGCTGGTGGTGAACACCGACAAGGTGTTGTGCGACCCCGCCTTGACCACGAGCAGCACGGCCAGCACGAGGAAGACCACGATCTCGAACGCGCCGAGGATCGTCCCGAGCCGGGCGCTGGCGGTGATGCCGCGGTAGCCGGCGAGCAGCACGATGACGGCCCCGACCAGGGCCCACGGCCACCACAGGTCGGCGGCGAACGACGAGCTCTCCTGGTTCAGCGTCGCGGCGGTCGTGAAGCCCAGCTGCAGGAACAGCAACGGCGGTACCAGCAGCTCCACGAACACGTACGCCCAGCCGACCAGGAAACCGACGCCGGGGTGCAGGCCCTGCGCGGTGTAGGTCGCGACCGAGCCGGAGGACGGCAGGTGCCGGGCGAGCTCGCCGATGGCCAGGGCGGTGAACAGGCAGGCGATGAGGGCGACGACGACGGCCAGCGGCAGCGCGCCACCGGCGAAGCCGGCGCCGCCCGGGATGGACGCGGCGATCGCGGCGCCGGGGGCCATCGCGGTGATGCTCTGGAAGAGCACCTCGCGCAGCCCGATGGCGTCCCGCCGCAGCCCGTCTGGTGCGGTCGCAGCGGCCGTGGTCATGCGGCGCCTCCAGGTGCGTCGAGCCGGCGCGCGCAGCGGGGGGTGGCGCGGCAGTGGGGCACCAGGGTAGTGGCCAGCGCGCTCCTGATGAAGTGCGTGGAGTCCGAGGGTGTCATCGGATCCGAGGTGGGGTGAGGGTGGCCGCAGCTTCCAGGAGCATCCAGGCCGAGAGCTGGACGGACAGGTCCGCCGGTGGTTCGGCGACGTGGGACCAGTCGGCGCCGAAGCGCGACACGCCACCGCGCTGGGTGCGGTGGTCCCAGGCGGCTCGCGCGGAACTGCGCACGAGCTCGGCTGCGGTCGCTCTGGCCTGCCGCGATTGCGCTGAGCTGCCGGGAAGGTCGTTAGCGACGACGGCGAGGTAGCGCGCGGTGATGCCCGCGAACAGCCCGCCGTCGCCGGTTCCGCAGCCGGCCAGTACCCCGTCGGGGGCCAGCTGCTCCGCGACGGCCCTGGTCAGCCGGCACACTCGGCTCGTGTGACGCGGATGGCCGGTGCGGTTCGCCAGCTCGGTCTCGAGGCCAAGCACCACGCCCTGGCAGTAGCTGTAGATCGCCCGTTCCGGTGGGTGGCCGTCGCGGACCCCGTCCAGGACCAGACCGCTACCGGCATCCAGGAGCTCGGTATGGACCCAATCGGCCAGTGTCTGCGCCCGCGGCAGATCGCCCAGCCGCGCCAGGAGAAGGCCGGTCGGGCCGTTGGCGGGGGTGTTGCGATAGTTGTCGCCGCGCCGCCAGATGATGCCGCTGCCGACCGCTGCGTCCGTAGCCGCCGACAACGCACCGGCCAAGGCGGCCACCGCGGGCCGTCGGTCAACCCCGACGCCGGTGGCCCGCAGCAACGACAGCCCGAGCCACGCCATGTCGTCGTGGTAGCTGTTGGTCCATCCCCCGCCGTTGCGCAGCCGGAGACCGCGGATCAGCGCGGTGATCTGCCGTCGCCGGAGCGCACTGGGCGACCGGCGCTGGGCATCGACCAGACAGTCGAGCAGCTGCGCCTGCCACCAATAGCTCCACCGTACGAACAGCCGGTCCGCCGGGCCGGCGGGCCAGCCGACAACGCCCAGCGCGGTCCTCGGCGCCCCCCACACCGGGCGGACGTGCTGACTCACCACGGCGTACTCGGCAGCCGCCGCGCGCGCGTCCTCACTACCGGTCACGAACCGGTCATGTCAGCTGGACGCTTCGCTTTCGAGTCGGTCGGCCTGGGTGCGGAACAGCGGCGGTGAGCTGGTCTTAGTGGGTGGGACGGTTACGCGTCTCGCCAGGTCCGGCGGTCGAGGGGGCGGGCGGCTGGGCGGCCCTGGGGGCGATGGGATCGACCTGCACGATGTCGATCTCTGTCACGTCTACCTCGACAACGTCCAGCTCGACCGGGCTGGGGTGGGCAGCGGCCCGGCGCCGGCTGGCCAGCAGACCCAGGCCGACGGCCACCACCAGTGCGGCAGCCGGCACCGGAGGCACCCGGCCGGGCAGCAGGCGCTGTACCCGGCCCTTGGCTGCCTCGCTGGCCCGCTGCTGCTGGCTCTGCCAGTCACTCAGGGCGATCAGAGCCAGGCCGACCGCTGGGTTGAGCCACTGCACCAGCTTGAGCTGGCGCAGCGTACGGGCGACCTCCGGCGGTGTGCTCGACGCGGCTTCGGTGGCTCCGGTGACCGGGACGGCCCCGGCCTTGGCCATCTTGCGGTTCAGCAGCGAGCTCCACGCCGCGACACCCAGCGCGGCGCCGGTCGCGACGGTCTTGATCGCGCTGCTCTTGGCGACGCCCTGCTGGTTGCGGACCCGGGGCCAGTCGGTGACCAGCAGACCGGCCGCGCCCACCAGGTGCGACCCGATGGCGGCCGCGTTCACCGGCGCCCACCGGCTCCAGCCGGCGGTCGCCGCGCGGGAACGCTGCGCCGGGTCGTCCAGGGCTGAGGCTGCGCCGTTCAGGCCGATGGCTCCCATCAGGGACCCCCCGGTCCACGCCGCCAACCCCATGTTGTGCAGGCTGCGAATCACGGGATGAGTGGACATTGCAGACCTCCGGGCGAATGCGGCGCCGCACAGCCGTCCGGCTGCGCTGGAGCTAGGGCTGTCCCCGCTCCAGCCGTGACCGAACCGTCTCTCATCCAGCGGTTGGCCCGCCCAGATCTCCGGAGTGCCACGGCCCCGGTACCTCGGCCTCCCCCCCGGCCGTACGGCCCGAGATCAGGCCTCTTCCGACGGCCTATCGTCGAGGCGTGACCGAGCCGAGCGCCGCCGCCGCCGCCGATGCCGACCGGGTCGAGGACGGCCATACGCACCGCGTGAACAACGGCAAGCGCGACCTGACGATCGACGAGCTCGCCCAGCAGCAGCCCGGGATGGACCGGTTGATGGCCGAGGTCGGGCCACGCCTGCACCGCGCCTACTACGCCGCGCGGGCCGGTAACTGGCCGCTCGCCGCGTACTTCTCCAAGAGTGCGGTCAAGCAGCTCGCGTTGTCGGCGCAGAGCCGCCCGAAGTACGAGCCGGAGATGACGGCGTACCTGCGCGAGGACTACGCGCCGGTCACCGAGGCCATCAGGGCGCGGGACCTGCCGGCGTTCGAGAAGGCATGGACCTCGATGGTCGCCCGCGCGAACGCGCTGCACGGCGTGTTCGGCAAGCCCTTCATCGGCTGGAGGACGCCCGATCAGCCGCCGGACGACTTGGACCTCACCGCGGGGATGGACCGATGACGTACGACGCGCTGCAGGTCCTCGCGCAGGAGAGCGCCACCTTCGCCCGGGTCGCCGGCCAGCGGCTCGACGCCCATGTCCCGAGCTGCCCGGAGTGGGACATGACGGGCCTGGTACAGCATCTCGGCGTCGTGCAGCGCTCGCACGCCGCGCACGTGACCCGCGGCGTCAGCGACCCGCCGACCGGCGAGCGGCCGGTGCCGCCGGACACCGGCGTGCTGGCCTGGTTCGAGCAGGGCACACAGGTGCTGCTGGGCGCGCTGCAGGAGCTGCCGCCCGACGCCCCGGCCTGGAACTGGGCGACGCATACGCCACAGGTCGTCGGCTTCTGGCCACGCCGGATGGCGCTGGAGGCCGCGGTGCACCGCTGGGACGCCGAGAACGCTTGCGGGGCGGCCGGCGGGTTCGACCTGCCCGTGGCCGTGGACGGCATCGACGAGGTGCTGACCGTGTTCCGGCCGGCTCGGCTGCGTTACCGGGCCGGTTCCGCCTCGGGTGTCGTACGCATCGTTTTGACTGACAGCGAGGCGAGCTGGACGCTGGAGCTGACCCCGACCGACCTCACGCCCACCCAGCAGACGCCGGACGCCGTCCTGACCGGCAGCTCGGCCCAGGTCCTGCTCGCCCTATGGTGCCGGGTGCCGCTGAGGACGCTGTCGCTAGCCGGTGAGCAGTCACTGGTCGAGGCGCTCCCAGTCGGCTGACCTTCAGTCTCGGCCGGACTTCAGGCCCTGAGCAGCATCGAGAGCTCGGCGTCGAGATCGATTGCCTCGCCCTCGAGACCGGTTGGTACGGCAAGGTAGGTCTGCTGCAGGAACTCCACCAGGTCGTTGCGATCGAGCTCGAACAGCGCCGACCCGGACGGCGAGGCGATCGCCAGGTTGACGACCCGCTCGGCGCCGTGGAACGCCGGCCAGACGCGGATGTCGCCCTCGCCCACCGCCCCGGCAATCCCGTCGCTCAGCAGCTGCCGGGCGAACAGCCATTCGATCACCCCGTCGCCCTCACCACCGGTGTGGAAGGTCACGCGGACCGCCCACGGGTCCGCCGCCTCGTACCGCATTCCGGCGAGGACGGGCAGACAGGGACCACCGGGTACGACCAGGCGCAGCTCGAGCTCGGTCTGGACGGAGGCAATGTGCGTCAAGGGGGCTCTCCTGCGGTTCGGCGGTGCGGCGACATCTCGACAACGACGCACGTGCGGACCGGGACACGGCGGATGTCCAACTCGTCGCGCAGAACAGGACAGATCCGGACAGCAAGGAACCAGCAGCACCGCAACGACGCGTCGCCCGTCCGCCTGCGGGGTAGGCGTGCCGCATGGCAGAGGAGCTGGTGGTGCTGCGCGGCGGGAGCCGCGACGGGGAGTCGACGTCGGTGCAGGAGGGGGTACGGCGGCTGCTCGCCGCGAGCGATGCGCCCGGCCTGGTCGAGGTCTACGAGGCGGACGGGACGACCGCGCACGTACCGGGCAATCAGGAGCAGGCGCTGGTGTTCATCCACGTGGGCCAGGAGCCGGCCGGCGAAACGCCTCCGGAGCTGCAGCAGGCCGCGGGTGGGAGCTGATCAGCTCCCCAACCCTCAGCCCCACGGCCCACCCAGGCGGGTGCCACGCAGGGCGGGACGCACGTCCGCGAGGTAGACAGCCGCGGCGATGACCCCGAGCAGGCCGAGAATGTTCAGCACGCCCGTCAACGACAGCAGCACCGCGAGCAGCAGGATTGCCACCCAGGCGGGCTTGGTGAGCTTGCCGTTGAGTACATACGCCGGGGCGGGGCGCACGCAGGCATCGATGAGGGCCCAGAGCTTCAAAGCCGCGACACCCACGCCCAGCACCAGCAGCAAGAGGTTGGACGGGTCCAGGAGCATGGCCTCATCCTCCCTCACGCATCGGACAGCGCGCGACCCCCGGGCCAGGAGCACCGGGGGTCGCGACGGTCAGCGGTCGCCGGCAGCCGCTGCAGTCGGGCTCGGGCGGGCTGTCTCGGCCGGGGGCGTGGGCGCGCGCTTGGGTCGCGTGCGCTTGGGTGTCGGAGCTTCGGCCACGGGGGCGGCGGCGGGCACGTCATCCACCGCCGGCACGTCATCCACCGCTGCCGCGGCGCGAGCAACCAGCGCGGCCGCGGCGTTCTCCTTGCAGAAGCTGTCGTAAATCTCGACCAGCACCTGCTTCTGCCGCTCGGTGAGCACCTCGTCGGACAGCACCGCATCGACCACCACGCCGCCGGCCTCACGCTGCTCCAGGATGCCGGCCTGCACGTACAGCACCTCGGCGGAGATGCGCAGACCCTTGGCGATCTGCTGCAGGATCTCGGCGCTGGGCTTGCGCAGTCCCCGCTCGATCTGGCTGAGGTAGGGGTTGCTCACCCCAGCGAGCTTGGCGAGCTGACGCAGGCTGATCTGAGAGGTGGCCCGCTGCTCGCGGATGTAGTCCCCGAGGTGACGGACGTCGATGCTGGGCATTTCCGCGCCTCCGAGGCTGTCGTGTCAAACACCCACCACGGTACGCGGGGGTGCTAGCTCCTGCAAGCGCTGCCGTGAGCAGGGGACGTGACGTGCCACACACGGCGGGTACGCCGGGGTAGGGGAGCAAGATCTTCAGCGGTTGGCCAAGCCCACGGCCGGGCAGGGAGCGCGGCCGTACCGAGGGCAGGCAGCGCGCGACCGTTTCGTCTGGAACGCCCGCTTCGCTAGGTTCGGGAGGACGGCGCCGACGGCGCCACGTGCCCGTCAGCCGGGGTACGACCGAAGCTCCCGGCACGCCGCCGGGAAGCCGATGAGAGCGAGGCCGCACATGTCAGCTGCGCTGCCCCGAGACCTGCCCACCGCCCCGACCGAGCCACACTGGCGCGTCCTGCACGTTTCCGGCCAGCTCGACGCCCACGAGGCGCCGCAGCTGCGTCAGCAGTTCCTGGATGCCCTGGCCGAGGGCTCGACCCACTTGATCCTGGACATGTCCAGCGTCGAGTTCATCGACTCGACCGGCCTCGGCGTACTGGTCGCCGGCCTCAAGCGCGCCCGCTCCGTCGGCGGCGAACTGCGGCTGGGCGCCCCCAGCCGCACGGTGGTCAAGGTGCTGCGCATCACCGGGCTGAGCACCATCTTCGAGATCGTGGAACAGCCCGGCGCGTCGGCAGCCTGACTTGCCGTAGCGCGCCATCGACTGCTCCGGCCCGCCGGCGTCGACGATCACACCGCCGCACGTGACCGTCTGCCTGCGCTGCCCGCAATGGCAGCGGCGCGACGCCGGAGCGGCCCGTCGAGCTCGAGGGCCTCGGCGTGCCATCGCTCAGCGCACCTCCCGGTGATAGCGGGCGTAAGCGCCCTGAGAACTCCGGCCTGCTAGGCGCAGACCCGGACCTGGCCGACGACCGCACCGCCGCCGAGCACGGGGACGGTCGCGAGTTCCCGCAGCACCGGCGCGTCGACGCCGAGCGCACGCAGCGCCGCGACGAGCACCGGCGTACGCGCCCGGGCAGCGCCGTCCTCGATCTTGAGCGCGACCGCGGCGCCGTCGGGCAGGCCGACCGCATAGACCCCCTCGGCGCCGTCCTTGGCCACCAGACCGGGTACGCCGGACAGCAGCGCGGTGACGTCGCGGCCAGTGCCGCCGACTAGGAACGGGTGCTCGCGCATGGCGTCGGCGACCCGGCGCTCGGGGCCGTCCACAGCCGAGGCCAGCCGGGCAAAGGCGCGCGCAAGGCCGGGCAGGGTGAGCGCGTGCTGAGGCGCGCCGCAGCCGTCGACGGCGATGTGCCGGACGCGTTCGGCCGCGAGCCGCTCGAGGCCGGCCGCGATTGCCACCTGCACCGGGTGGTCGGGGTCGAGGTAGTCCGCCAGCGACCAGCCGCGCGCCACGCAGGTCGCCAGCATCGCGGCGTGCTTGCCCGAGCAGTTCATGGTCAGCGGGGTCGCGACGCCGCCCGAGGCGAGCAGCGCGTGCGCGGCGGCTTCGGACAGCGGAAGCATGGCCGGGCAGCCCAGGGCGCCGACACCGGGCCGTGCGGGCTCGCCGGGCCGTGCGGGCTCGCCGGGCCGTCCAGGCTCGCTGGGCCGTCCGGGCTCGCCGAGGATTCCGGGCTCGCCGAGCATCCGCCGTACGACCTCCAGGTGCTCCGGCTCGCCGCTGTGCGAGGCGGCCGCCAGGGCCAGCTCGCGGCTGTCCCGGGGCGACCAGCCGGCCTCGAGCAGGGCGACCGCCTGCAGCGGCTTGTTCGACGAGCGGGGGAAGACCGGGCGCTCGAGGTCGCCGGAGGCGAGGGCGACGGAGCCGTCGGCGCGCAGGGCAACCACGCTGCCGGTGTGGGTTCCCTCGACGTAGCCCGAGCGCACGACCTCGGCCAGGACGGGCAGGATCACGTCCCGGGCGGGGCCGGCTGCTCGGCGAGCAGCTGCGCGACGTCGGCCTCGCCGTCGCGGTAGCGCCGCGTGATCTCCGCGCTGCACTCGTCCATGACGGCCTGCACCTCCCGGCGCTTGCCCGACAGGACCTGCTCCTGCTCGGCGAGGATCCGGGTGGTGTGGGCGAGCTGGTCACTGGTACGGGCGGCGGTGTCGGACAGGTCGACGTCGGCGATGAGGGTCTCGACGTACCGCCGGTGGCCGTCGACCCGGGTCGGCTCGATGCTGGTGTGCCGGCCCAGGCCGCGGGCGGGTGCGCGCGGCTCGTCGGCCAAGGTGTGCGCCAGGCCCTCGACGAGGGTGCCGCTCCCGCCGTGGCCGTCGCGCCGGTTGAGCTCGGCCCGCACGATGTCCATCCGGCCCTGGATGAGCCGGCGGGTGTAGGAGAGGTCGACCTCCTCCTGCTCGGCCTCGTCGCGCAACGACCGGACGTCCTCCAGCGGCGCGCTCCCCAGTCCGGCGAGGTAGTCCTCGGCCAGCACCCGGTCGATGCGGCGCGAGCCCTGCGGGGATGGCCCCTCGGCAGTCACGGCGGCTCCTCTGCAGCACAGGGCCACCGGCGGTCGGTGGGCTCCGTCATGGTGCCAGAGATCGGGGACAGGAGGTACGGCGTGCACCGTACGGCTCGACGTGGCCTCGCGACCCGGCTCAACGTGGCCGCGCGACCTGCCGAAGGCTCATGCGTCGGGGTCGGGCTGCGGAGGTGGGTGGTGCTCAAGGGCGACCTCGCGACGACGGGCCCTGCTGCGATGCTCCGCCAGCTCGCCGCCGGCGCCGGCACCGGATGTCTGCACCTGGCCGGAGCAGCCGGGAAGCAGGCTCAGATATACCTGCGCGGCGGCCAGGTCTACGCCGTGCACACCGCCGACCGGCGGCCGCGACAGATCCCGCAGCAGATCCCACAGCAGGTCCCGCGGCTGGTCTCCAGCGCCGCGCTCGCTCCCGAGGCCCTCGCCCGGCGGCAGCTGCAGGACTCTCTGGCGGACCTGCTGGACTGGTCGAGCGGGCAGTGGACGTTCCGCGTCAACGAGCGGGCCCGCGAGCACCTCGCGCCGCCCACGCCCGTCGGGGCGATGCTCGCCGAGCTCGCGCACCCAGCCGACACCTGGCGACCGGATGCCAAGACCGGGCCCGGATCGGCCGCCGTACCCGCCTTGCCGACCAGGGGGCGCGGCGACGAGGACGACGATATCGATGTAGCCGTCCGCCGTGTCTCGGCCGCGCTGGCAGCCATCCTCGGCCCCCTGCCGGTGGTGGAGGACCTTTTCGCGCCTCGCCCGCGCTGCCCCGAGCCCCCCGTCCCCGAGCCCACCGTCCCCGAGCCCACCGTCCCCGAGCCCACCGTGCCCGAGCCCACAGCTAGCGAGCCCACTGCCGGCGTGTCCACCGTCCCCGAGCCCCCCGTCCCCGATCTGGAGGGCGACCGCCGGGCTGCCGCCCGTCGTGACGAGGAGCACGCCGAGGCGCGGGTCCAGAACACTCGTGCCTTCGCAGAGTTGAGCGCGACCGCCGGGTGGTCGCCGGACGCCGTGCCGCATGTCGTTCCGGCCGTAGCGCCGCCCCCTGGCGAGCCGGCGGACCAGGGGGCGGAGGAGGTGGTCCAGCCGAAGCAGCGTGCGGCCGACGACGATCCGCCGGTGCGCTCCTATGGCGACCAGGACACCGACATGGCCGCCCTGCTACGCGAACTCGCCTCGCTGGGGCTAGACGACGACGTACGGCCGCCGAGCGATCCGGCACCGCAGGGCCAGCCGGTACGGCCGCGGCCGGCGGCCGCACCAGGGCCCGCGGCTACAGCAGCGGCAGCAAAACGACGCAAGGGGCTGTTCGGCCGCGGTTGACCCTAGCGGGTCAGCACTGCCCGGACAGCACTGGACAGCACTGGACAGCACGCATCGGCACAGCACTGGTCGGGACTACCGGGGGAGACGCAGCAGCCCGGCTCGCGCATCGGCCGCAGCCCGCGCCGAGGACGGCGGTGGCTCCAGGGCCACCGCGGCGTCGATGGCGGCCGTCACCCCGCCGGCCAGGAGCTCGGCGTCGTCAGGGACCTGGCGCTTGACCAGCGCGAGCGCGATCGGCCCGAGCTCATGGTGGCGTACGGCGGTGCCGACCCGCCCCACCTCGCGCTCACCCAGCAGCACCGGCTCGCCGACGGCCGGCAGCTCGCTGTCGGAACCGTCCAGGTGCAGCAGCACGAGCCGGCGCGGCGGCCGCCCCAGGTTGTGCACCCGCGCGACGGTCTCCTGCCCGCGGTAGCAGCCCTTGTCCAGGTGCACCGCGCTGGTCAGCCAGCCGACCTCGTGCGGCAGGGTCCGGTGGTCGGTGTCCAGACCGAGCCGGGGGCGCAGGGCCGCGACCCGCAGCGCCTCGTAGGCCAGAACGCCTGCTGGCGAGCCGATCTCGAAGCCCGCACGCGGTACGAGGTGGGTGCCCTCGGCCGTACCCACCACTGCCCAGTCCGCGGTCGCGTCGCTGACCTCCACCCGCAGCATGAACCGCATCCGCTCCAGGAACTCGATCAACGCCGCCGCCGTACCCGGCTCGACGTGCGCGAGCACCTGCTCGCCGTCGTCGATGAGCTGCAGGTGGTGCTCGACGTGCCCCTGCGGACTGAGCACCAGCGCCTGCGCCGGCACGCCGGGCGGCAACGCGCTCAGGTGCTGGCTGGTCAGGCTGTGCAGCCAGCTCAACCGATCCGGCCCCGCGACGCGTATGACCGGCCGGTGCGACAGGTCGACCTGCGCGCGCCCCGCCTGCAGGTCGCGCTGCTCGCGGTACGGGTCGCCGTAGTGCGCCGCGACCCCGCGGTCGGGCGGGTCGGCGGGAACGGCGCCGGGGCGGTCGAGCAGTGCGTCGGTCACGTCCGGTGCAGCCACCCGCCCGACACCGGTGTTCCCGAGGCGCCGCGGCCGGTGTCGGTCAAGGCAGCGGTGCCAGGGCCTCGGCGCACGGCCCGCACTGGCCGAACAGCGAGAAGTGCCCCACATCGACGGTGAAGCCGCGCTCGTCCGCTAGCCGCGTCACGACGCCCGCGACCAGGTCCACTGTCGCCTCCTCGACGCGGCCGCAGTCCCGACACACCAGGTGCACGTGGTCGTGGTCGCTCGCGACGGAGTACGTCGAGGCGCCGTGCCCCAGGTGCGTGTGCTGGATCAGCCCGAGCTCCTCGAGCAGCTCGAGGTTCCGGTAGACCGTCGAGATGTTCACCCCCGAGGCGGTGCGGTGTACGGCGGTGACGATCTCCTCTGGGGTGGCGTGCCCGAGCTGACCGACGGCCTCCAGGACGAGCTGGCGCTGCGGCGTCAGCCGGTAGCCCCGGGCGCGCAGTTCGGCCTGCCACTCCGCCCCGGTCTCCACGCTTCGACCCATGGGCAAGGCTAACCCGCCGCGAGCGGGTCTGAACTGATAGCGGCAGGCAGGCGGGGAGCAGCGGGGCGGCCGGTCAGCTGCGACACGACGACAGCGGCGGCCAGCAGGTGCTTGTCCGTTCAGCTCATGCAGGAGCAGGTCCTCGCTGTGCGGGCCGCACAGCAGGTCGAGCAGCAGCGAGAGCGGGATACCGCTCTGCAGCAAGACAAACGGTGAGGCCTTCGCGGTCATGACAGATGTCTCGACACAGGCCCTGCGCCACCCGAGAGCTCAACGGGTGAGGCCACCGCTGCTCCGTACGCTCGGTTCATGCCTGCCCGCGGCCGTCCTCGGTGCGTCGCGCTCGTCGTTTCGGTACAGGCACTGGTCGTCGTGCTGGTCCTTGCCTGGTTTGAGACTGGTCACGCCAGCGCGCCGGACGGGAGGTTGCAGCAGCTCGACATCCTCGTGGTGCACGAGCAGGTGCCGGGTCTCACGCCAGTGGGTGCCCCCCCGCGATCGTGTTCACCGGCGGCCGGTACCCGCAACCGGGCCGGCTCGCGGTCGCCCGGCGCAACGAGCCGGAGCACCTCGGACCGATGCCTCCCGGCCGCGCGATCTTGACGGTATAGCGCCTCGCACGGCGTGTCGCGCGCACGACCGTCAAGATCGCCCAAGTGGGCCGGCGGGAATTGGCCACAGGCGGGCCGCCGCGGGTAGGCCGCAAGTCGGCCGCCGCGGGTAGGTCGCCGTCCTGCGGTCAGGCGGAGGGAGACGCGGGCGGACTGGCGAGGGCGATGCTGTGCTCGTCCCGGACCCCGCTGGTCGGCTGACCCGCGCGCTCGCCCTGGACCACTCGCTGACTCGCTGCAAGCGGCTTACGCACTGCTCGACAGCGCTCGGGCTGGGTCGCGGCGGCGTACCGGCATCGGCTGCTCGCCACGCCCTGGCGGTCGCCGTGCTGGTGCTGCTGCTGGTCGCCTGCTTCGTCGCCCCGCCCGCTGCCGGCCCGGCTCGCCGACTTCCCTCGCACCACAGCCCAGCTCGGCGCCTCCCACTGATGCTGGTGCGCCTCAACCGCACCGGACCGGGCCGGCTTGAGCGGGTCACCAGCACAACAGCAGGTCGGCGGCCGCGGCGGCGCGGACCGCGAGCGCGGCGGGCGGCTCCAGCCGCACTACGCCCTCCGCCATCCTGCTGTTGTGCGGGTGCTCCCGCCGGAAGGACCGCGCGACCTGACCCGGACACTCCCCAGCAGCCCCGCGCAGCCGCGCCGCGCCCGCGCACGACCGCGGCCGCGCCACGTCCGTGCCGGCGAACGACCGCGTCAGCGCAGGCTCACGACCACAACAGCACGAGCAAGCAGGCTCACGACCACAACAGCACGAGCAAGCAGCTCACGACCACAACAGCACACGAGCAAGGCGGCGCCCACGACGGCTGAGCGTGCTGCAGAGCCCACGAGCGCTGTTTCTCGCCCGCTCTGGTGCTGTTGTGGTTGTCGACCGTGCGGAACCGCCGCTCGCAAGGTGCTCAGGTCCGACGCTGACGGACCCAGTCGTCGAGCATCGGGTCGACCAGCCGGTAGCGGCGGCCGCCGCGTGGCCCGGGCGCCGGATCGCTCTCGACGAGCCCCCGGCGCAGCAGCAGGGTCGCGGCGCTCTGCCGGCTCCCCTTGGACACGGCGGGGTCGGCCTCCACAACTGTCGGGCTGGCGTGCAGGACCACCGACCGCAGCGCCGCCCGCTGCACCGGGGTCAGCGACTCCCAGATCGCCTGCGCCTCATCGCTGGTGAGCGTCCGAGCCTGACTGAGGGCGCGCTGCCACTGTTCGGCGCCGGCAGCCGCGCGCCGGGTGGTGGCGTCCCACAGCAGGTGCGCGAGCAGCATGGCGCGTTGCGGATGACCGGCCACGAGCTGCACCAGCGGGCCGAGGGCGGTGCCGCTGTCCTTATCGGTACGCGCGAACGCCCGCGCGATGCCCAGAGACAGGTCGCGGTCGGCGAGCCGGCCCAGCGGCAGCTGCAGGACCTGCTGGTAGTAGGCGCGGCCCTGGTCGGCGAACGCCGCCTCGAGTAGTGACGGTTCGCTGCCTGCGAACGCGTAGGCCACCTTGCCCGCCTGCTCCGGCGACTGCGAGTGCGACCGTAGGACCCCCTCGCCTTCCGGCCAGACGCCGTGCAGTGCCTGGAACTCGTCCAGCACCACGAGCACCGGTCGGCCCGCCTCCCCGGGCAGGTCCAGCAGGGCGTGTACGACGGAAAGCACGCCCGCGCGCTCGCGCCGACTGACCTGGACCCCGGAGCCGAGCAGCGTCACCCCGAAGGACCCGAGCCCGCCCACGAGCCGCTCCAGCTCGCGCCGCAGGTGCCGGTCGCCGTGGACCGCCCGGCGCCAGGCGGTGCCGAACCGGGCCGCGAAGTCGTCCGGACCGGCGAGCCCCAGCAGATCCACGTGGACGACCACGAAGCCGTCCCGCTCCTGCAGCCGACCGCCGGCAGCGCGCAGCAGCGAGGTCTTGCCGTACCGACGCGGGGCCGCGACGCTGACGATGCGTCGCTCCTTCGCATAGGTGACGAGCTGGGCGATCTCGTTGTCTCGACCGATGAGCGCGGACGGGTCCAGCGGGGTCTCGAAGCGAAACGGATTCACCGAGAGAGTATGCCACGACCATACGTCGCGATATCCTGGGAACTTATCTGCTGGACGACAGCGTGAGCGCGTCGTACGCTCTCGGAACACGTGAGAGGAGGTGGTCCAGAAACTTGTGTACTTCTGGGACTCGTGAGGTGGCTGTCCGCTAGGACGCCGTTGCAAGGACGTCAGCTGGTTCCACCGCTCGCCATGTGACGGCGTTCGGCGAATCCACGACAGGCACCAGACCCCCGGGCGCCGACCCTCGTCCAGTCGGCTCTCGTACTGCCGGTCCAACCCCCGGAGTACGAGGAAGAGCCCGGGGGTTCGCCATGTCCGGACGCCGGCGGTCGGGTCAGGCGGACGAGCGGCCGTGCGCCACCTGCTCGACCGCCTCGTGCATGCGCTGCCGGAACACCTGCCGTGAGAAGCCCTCGGCATGGCGGCGAATCGTCGCCGGGTCGTAGCGCGTCGGGTCGAAACTGCGCAGGGCCTCGGTCCACTCCTCGTTGAGGTCCCCCCGCCTGCCCTCGACGTGCTCACCGGTCGTTCCGCGGACGACGGAATCCAGCGCTCCCCCCAGGCCCGTGGCCAGGACGGGCGTGCCGCACGCCTGGGCCTCGACGGGCACGATGCCGAAGTCCTCCACGCCCGGCATGAGCAGGGCGCTGCACCGGCGGAACAGCGATCGGAGTTCCTCATCCGAGACCCGTCCGAGAAACACCGTTCCCGTTCCGCCGAGCTGCTCGCACTCAGCCCGCATCCGGCCGTCGCCGACCACGACCAGCCGCCGTCCCGCGCGCTGCGCCGCCTGGATCGCGACGCCGGGCTGCTTGTACGGCACCAGCCGTCCGGCCAGCAGCAGGAAATCCTCGCGCCGGACGGCGGCGTCGGGCGTGTAGAAGCCGGTGTCGACCGGGGGGTGCACGACGGTGGACGGCTGTCCCCACCAGTCGCGGATCCGCCCGGCGACTGCTGAGGAGTTGGCGACGATGCTGTGGAGCTGGCGGGCCGCCTGCCGGTCGAAGGGCCGGTAGGCCCCGGCGAAGCTCGACAGGGCCACTGCACCGAACCGGCCGCCCGCCTCGCCGGCCCGCATCGCGGGGTCCCAGATCCAGCGGGCCGGACTGTGGACGTACGCCACGACTGGCGCGTCGGTGGCGTGGACGACCTGGCTGGCGAACGCGTGGTGGCTGGCGACCACGACGTCCGGTGCGCCCAGGCGCAGGTGCCGCATGGCCAGCGGCAGGGCCGGGAGCAGGTGGGCGTAGCCGCCGCCGGGGCGGACGAACCGGCTCAGGGCCGTGCCCTGCACCCGGTCCTGCAGCTCGGGCGGGAAGCCGACCGGCCGCGCGATCGGCGCGAGGACGGGGGCACCCGGCCAGATGCGGGCGAGCTGGGCGACGACCTGCTCGGACCCGGCGAACTCGGTGAAACGCTCGTGGACCAGCGCGACGCGGACGCTCATCTGGCCGCCGTGACGGAGGCGCCGGCGGCAGTGACGTCCTCGAGGACGACTGCGGAGGAGGGCGCGTTGCCCTGGTAGGGCGTCGGGGAGGCGGCAAGGCGCAGGCCCGTGAAGCGGATGTCGGACACGGGGTCCTGCTGGTCGCTCACGGTCCCGATCTGGCGACTCGCGCCGGCCCGGGTGCCGCTGATCTCAAGGTCGGAGATGCGTACGTCGGTGACGTCGCCCTCGCGCCGCCCGGCATAGACCAGGACCGCACCGTGGTCGATGCTCCCGTTGCTGTTGGCATGGGTGATCCGTCCGCCGGCGACCCGTACGTGCTCGCTCGGGAAGGTCACCGAGTCACCCCCCTCGCAGGCCACGTAGACCGCCGCCGCGCTGCTGGCATCGATGTCGATGTCCCGATAGGTGATGTGCTGGCCCCCGACGACGCTGATGCCACGGCCACCGGTGGTCGTCCGGACCCGTGGGCTCAGAACCGTGATGTTCCGGCAGGGCTGGTGGTCGTCGAGGTAGGACACCACCGCGACTCCGTCGTCGCCGCTGCGCGTGATGCGCGGTGACAGCACCCGCCCGTCCTTCGCGCCCCCGGTCATGTGAATACCGTCGGCGCGGGTGTCGAACACCTGCACCCCCTGCAGCGTGAACGAGTAGGTGCCGAGGCAGAACAGACCGGTTGCGGCGGACCCGAGGATGGTGACGTCGCGCACAGTGATTCCTTCGTACGCGCCGAGTACGAGCTTGTGCTGGTCAGGGGTCGACCACCGCCGCGTCGTGCCGACGACCGCCAGGCGCAGGTCCCGCACCGTCACGTGCGCCGCCTGGACCTGGAGGGCTGAGCTCTCCTCGTGGACGGCAAGCAGCGTGCCGGGCCCGACGAGCCGGACGCCTGGAGTGGTGACCTTCAGCACAACGCTGTGCCGGAAGACGCGGCCCGCGCCCAGGCGCAGCGTCTCGCCGGGCTTGAGCGCAGCGAGCCCGCGCTGCAGTGCGGCGGTGTCGTCCGCTCGCCCGTCGCCGACAGCGCCGAACGAGCTAACCTCAAGGACAGGCCCTGTTGTCTCCTCCGTGCCTGAGCAGGCGGCCGCGCCGGTGAGCAGGACGGCCAGGCCCGCTGCGCGCAGCACCCCACGCCGTGACAGCGTGAAGGGCGGTGGGGGCCGATCAGGACAAGTCCCCATCCGTCCACGCTATGGCAACGAACAATGACAGGTGCAGCTCGATCGGCTCCGGGCATGGCGACGGGGCGGCGACAGGTCACCGGACCGGACGTCGCCGTGACCGCTCTTGCGCTCGGCGATCGCTCCTACCGGCCGCGCACGGTGCGACCTTCGACGGCAACGCGGTGGAATGAGTCCGAACATGGTGTGGTCCTTGAAAGACAACGGCTTGTCCGCGGAGCTGCTGACGGCAGTTGATGCTGGGCCGCTGGCTGCGGATGTGATGGGTCCTCGGCAGACGCGCGACCAGCATTCGGTTCACCACCGCTCGGAGAGCGAGTCCCGGTCGCTGACCGACGCGCGCGCTGTCATCGACGTCGCCGCGTTCACGCGGGTGCGCCACGCTCGCCGCACCGCCGTCGGGGTGCCCCTGGCCATGCTGGGCAGCGACCTGCTGGCGCTTCTGCTCGAGTCCGTGATTGTCCGCCGTGGGACCTACGACGCCGTGCTGTTCGCGGCGTTGGTGCTCCTGGCCAGGGCGACCGTCCGGCAGTACCGCCCGCGGCTGCACCTGTCCTCCCTCGATGACGTCCCGCGTTCGGTGGCGAGCGTTTTCGCGGCGGTGGGGCTCGTCACCGTGACGTTGGCCGGCGGGGGCGTCTCGACGGTCGCCGGGGAGCTGCTCAGGCGGGCCGGCTGGTTCCTGCTCCTGTCCTTTGTGTTGCAGGGGATCACCATGGGCCTGCTCCGGCGGGCCCGGCGCCATGGGTCCTCGGGGCGCCGCACGCTCGTCGTCGGGGCCGGCCGGGTCGGAACCAGCATCGGGGAGGCCCTGCTGAGCCACCCGGAACTGGGGTTGCGGCCCGTCGGTTTCGTCGACCCCGACGCCCTGACGGCGCACGAGGACCTGCCCCTTCCCCTGCTGTCGACGGACCTGGCGAACCTGGCGTCCACGATCACCAGGCACCAGATCGACACCACCGTGCTGGCCTTCAGCGGCACCCGTGAGGCGCAGGTCGTCGACGCCGTGATCATGGCCAACCAGACCGGCTCGGCCCTCATGGTCGTGCCTCGGATGTTCGAGCTGCACCACGACGGGCTCGACGTGGAACGGGTGCGCGGCATCCCCCTGCTCCGGCTGTACCCGGACCCCACGCTGCGCCCCTCGTGGTGGATCAAGCGATCTGTGGATGTCGGGATCGCGCTCGTCAGCCTGCTGCTCCTGGCCCTGCCGCTCGCGCTGATCGCCGCATTAGTGTTGATCGGCGACGGCCGGCCGGTCCTGTTCTGGCAGGAACGCATCGGCCTGGACGGCAAGACGTTCCGGCTGTGCAAGTTCCGTAGCCTGCCGCTTCGCCCGGAGAGCGAGTCGCAGACGACGTGGAGCGTGGCGCGCGACCCGCAGGTGGGAAGGGTCGGTAAAGTTTTGCGGCGTACTTCCTTCGACGAGCTGCCGCAGCTGTGGAACATCCTGCGCGGCCAGATGAGCGTCGTCGGGCCCCGTCCGGAACGGCCCACCTTTGCCCGTCAGTTCGCCAGCGAGCATGAGCGGTACTGGGCCCGGCACCGCGTCCCCGTCGGGCTGACCGGCCTGGCGCAGGTCAGCGGACTGCGGGGGGACACCTCGATCCGGGAACGGGCCCGCTACGACAACTACTACATCGTGAACTGGTCGCTCTGGTTGGATGCCAAGATCGTGCTGCTGACCGTCCGAGAGGTCTTCGGCGGTAAGGGCCGGTGACCGGGCCGGTGACAGTGCGGAGCAGACCGTGCAGGAGGGGGAACCCGGCGTGAGCACCCAGGTGACGCGCGTGGGTGACCCGCGGGGCGTCGATGGCGACCGGCTGGACGGCGGCTGGCGGCCGTGGCGACCGGTCGCGGCCGTACTGCTGGCTGGTGTCGTGCTGGGCGGGGCGGTCGGTGCGCTGTATGGCGGTAGCCGTCCGGCCAGTTATCAGGCGCAGACGTCGTTGTCGGTGTTGCCCGACTCGGCGGTCACCAGCCAGGTACCGGGCACGCCGGTCGGGGCCCCGGCGCAGGACGCGACGTCGTTCATCCAGAGCCAGCTCGTGGTGCTCAACGGCGAGCCGCTACGCCGTCAGGTGCAGCAGACGCTGCGGCTGCCCTCGTCCCCGCAGCTGTCCTCCACCCAGGTCGCGCAGACCTACGTGGTGCAGGTCGCCGCGACCGCGCCCAAGCGGGCGACGGCCATCGCCGCCACGATGGCTGCGAGCGAGGCCTACACCGCGCTACGACGCAAGCAGCTGGGCGCCGATGTAGATGCCGCGGTCGGCTCGGTACGACAGCAGGTGGCTACGGTTCGTGACAGCCTCGCCAGGGCGCAGCTCGGCGACGTCAACACCGCCACGCCGGGACCGGAGAGCACGGCGCTGCGCGATGAGTACGAGCGGTTGCTGGCCGTCAGCAGCTCCCTGGAGCTGTCCCGGGGCCAGGTCGGCCGCGCGGTGACGACGATCACGCCGGCGAACGTGACCTCCGCCGGTTCCCTGTCCAGGGTGGCCAAGGACGGCGTCGCCGGGGCGCTGCTGGGGGTGCTGCTCGGCCTGGGGGCCTTGACGCTGGCCCGCCGGGCCCTGCCCCGCATCCGCTCGGTCGCGGACGTGACGGCCCTTGGGCTACCCGTCCTGCTACCGGTCCTGCCCCGGCGCTCACCGTTGAGTATGCGCCGCTCCCCGGCTGGGCGCTCCCGCCAGGGTCGGCTGCTGGCTAGCCGCCTGGCCGGCGGGGACCCCTCCGCTCTCGCCCCGATCGTGGTGTTCGGCGCCACCCGGTCGGTCGGCGCCAGCTACGTGGCCCGCACGCTCGCCGCCCACCTGGTCGAGCGGGCCCAGGTGCTGATCGTGCTCGCCGACGGCGACGTCCCGCCCGTACCCGTCGGGAACTGGGACGTGGACAGCGCGCTGGGCCGTGCGGTGGCCTCTCCAACGCCGGGTGTGTCGACGCTTGCGGTAGCGGGGGAGCACGGGGAGGCTGCCCTCCGGCTGCGCGCGCTGCTGGCCGCCGGCCTGCTGCCGGCCGCTGCCGCGCGCGGATGGATCGTCGTCGTGGACGCCCCGCCGCTGAGCGAGTCCGACCTGGGGCTGGATTTCGCCCGGGCCGCTGGCGGCGCGGCGCTGGTCGCCGGACGGTCGGTCTCGCGACCCGCCGACCTGCTGGGGGCAGCAGAGCTGTTCGACACCCAGGGTCAGCAGCTGATCGGCGTCGTGATCAACGACGTGCCGCGCCTGCAACGCCTGCGCCGCAAGCTCACGCCCCAGCCGGAGCCCGTCGCGGACGCCGAGGCCGCCAACCAGCAGCCGGAGCGCACGCCCTCACCGGAGCACGCCCCGCAACCGGAGCACGCCCACCAGCCGGAGCACGCCCCGCAACCGGAAAACGCCCACCAGCCGGAGCACGCCCCGCAATCGGAAAACGCCCGCCAGCCGGAGCACAGCTCCCCGCCGGAGGCAGACCATCGGTCCGCACCCGAGCCAGACCATCGGCCAGCGCAGGAGGATGCCTCCGTGCTCGCTTCGCCGCCTGGGGACGCCCGACCGTGACCGCACCACGACTTGCCGTCGTGGTGAGCACCATCGGTCGGCAGGCGGAGTTCCGTCGCCTGATGCAGTCCGTCGAGCAGAGCCCCCGCCCCGCCGAGATCGAGCTGGTAGTCGTGGACCAGAGCGACGACGGCCGATGCGCGGCGGTCCTGGACGAGCAGGACTGGTCGTTCTCAGCACGAGCCGCCACCTCGGGCCGTGGCGCCTCAGTGGGGCGCAACGCCGGTCTGCTGCTGACCAGCGCCCCGGTGGTCGCGTTCCCCGATGATGACGCCTGGTACCCGGCGGGCGTTCTGGACCGCATCGTTGAGGCCTTCGACCTGGATCCGGAATTGGCTGGTCTGTGCGGGCGGCAGATCACCGCGGACGGGCGATCGTCCATGCTGCGCTGGCAACCCCAGCCCGGCCCGGTCACCAGCCGCAACTTCCTGCGTACCAGCATCATGAGCACGATGGTTTTCCGCCGCTCCTGGCTGGACCGGGTCGGGGAGTTCGACGAGAACATGGGGGTCGGTTCACCCTCCTGGTACGGCGCCTGCGAGGAGTCCGACCTGCTGCTGCGGGTGCTCGAACAGGGCGGCGCCATCTCCTACGACCCGGCTCTGCTCGTCCACCAGGAGGAGCCACGCGATGAGCCCGATGAGCAGTTCGTGGCCAAGATGCTCAGCTACGGCTGCGGGCAGGGCCACCTGTGGCGCAAGCGTGGGCTGCCGCGCGCCCAGCTGAGCTACTTCCTGGCCCGCAAGCTGGTTGCGGCGACCGTCCGGGCCGCCAGGGGTCAGCGGGTGCTCGCTCGGGCCGATCTGGCCTGGCTGCGCGGCAACCTCGCCGGCCTACGCGACGTGCCCCCCCGATCGCTGTCGCACAGCTCTCCCGCTCCGTGATCGTCCGGCCGGCGACGCGCGGACTGTGGTGGGTCTCCCCGATGGGGAGCCTGCTGTTCGTCGTGCCGCTGTCGCTGGTCGTGGCGCTGCGCATACCCGACGCCGACTACCGCTTCTTCTACAAGGAGCCGAACGTCATCTCGGCCGGTCAGGCCCAGATGTTCCTGCTGGCCGCCGGAGTGCTGGCGCTGGGCTCGTTGCTGGCCGTGACGGTTCGACCGGTCCGCATCCCGCCGGCCTGGCCGGCCCTGTCGCCGACCCACCTGCCGGTGCTGCGGGCCGCCGAACGAATCGCGTTCGCCTTGACCCTGTTCGGCTACGCGGTGCTGCTTGCCCTGGGCGTCGCGCGGGGTGCGAGCCCCTCGCTGCTGCTGAGCTCACTGACCTCCCAGAGCAACTACACCGGTCAGCTCAAGGTGCTGTTCGCGCCTGTTGCCGGGGTGTCGAGCTTCACCCAGATCGGCATCGCGTACGTGGTGGTGGCCGGGCTCCTGCTGTGCCAGGGCCGCCAGGCCAGGCTGGTACGCCGCCTCGCGGTGGTGCTGGTCCTGGGCCTGCTGCGCGCCTTTTTGCTGACCGAGCGGCTCGCCGTCCTGGAGCTGATCGTCCCGCTGCTGGCCATCGGGGGGTTGTGGCTGCGGCAGCGGCCCCGGCGCAGCGGCTGGCTGCCGGCGGCGCCCCTGCTCGCCCTGCCGCTGCTGCTGGTGGTCTTCGGGGCCTTTGAGTACTCCCGCAGCTGGGTGTTCTACCGGTCCCGTACGACCCTGACGTTCCCGGCCTTTGTGGTGAACCGGCTGGCTGGGTACTACGCGACGTCCTACAACAACGGGGCGCTGCAGCTGGATGCGCCCAAAAGCCCCGGACGGCTGCCGTACAGCAGCTTGGAAGGGCTGTGGACAGCGCCCGGCATCTCCCAGCTGCACCTCTACGAACGGCTCAGCGGTCAGGCCGGACCGGACGCGCTCAACACCGCCCTCGCCCAGCACGGCAACCCCGAGTTCAACAATCCGGGCGGTCTCGCGGTGCCGCTGTTCGACTTCGGCACGCTGGGCGGTCTGCTGTTCTTCCTGATCGCCGGCCTGCTCATCGGCCTGGCCTACCGCTCCTGGCGCTCGGCCAGCCCGGTCGGTCTCCTGCTCTACCCGGTGCTGTTCACCGGGCTGCTCGAGCTGCCCAGGTACCTGTACTGGACGCAGGGCCGGGTCCTGCCTCCGCTGGTGTTCCTGCTGGCCGTCGCCGGCCTCATGGTCCGGCGACAGCGCAGCCAGGTGAGCCGAGCAGCACCCGGATGAGACCGCTGCAGTGGACGGTGCTGGCCACGCACGTACCTGCCGGCGGGAGCCTGGGCGGGGTCGTGCGCTACACCACCGAACTGATCCGCGCGTTGAGCCGTCGCGACGACGTCGTGGTCACCGCCGTGACCACCCGGGCCGCCGCCCCGACGGTCCAGGGCCTGCTGAGCGAGGGCAGCCGGGTGCGCAGCATCCCCGGAGCGCCCGCCGCCCTCCTGTCCGTCGCCGAGCGCTGGGCGCCGCTGCCCGGTCTGCGATCCGGCGCCGACGTCGTGCTGGGGACCAAGCATCTGCTGCCGAGCCGGTCCAGCGCACTGCGAGTGCTCACGATCCACGATCTGCTCCTGCTGGACCGCCCCGAGGACTTCGGGACGCCCAAACGACAGCTGCTGCCGCGCGCCTATCTCGGTTCGATCCGGGACGCCGATCTGCTGCTCTGCGTGAGTGATGCCACGAGGCAACGGCTGCAGGCGCATGCCGCTGACGCCGCCCGGCGCGCCGCCGTGGTGCACCTGGCCACCTCCAGCTCGCTCGTCGCGGCGCAGCCTGCGGCGCTCCCGTCGCTGGCCGGCCGCCGGTTCGCCCTGGTCGTCGGAGACTCCTCACCACGCAAGAACCTGCAGACCGTGGTCGCGGCCTGGGCTGCCGTCCGGGCCGCCGTGCCCGACGCCGTACTGGCGATGGTGGGGCCGCCGAGCTGGGGGCGCACGGAGGTCGGGGACACCTACGACCAGCTCGTCGCCGACGGCGCGATCGTCGCGGTGGGCTACGTCAACGACGCGGCGCTGCGCTGGGCGTACGAGCACGCCGAGGTCGTGCTGTGCCCGAGCCTGGCCGAGGGCTTCGGGCTACCGGCCGCCGAGGCGCTCGCCTTCGGCGCCCCGGTGATCATCTCGCAGGACGCGGCATTGCGGGAGGTGTGCGCCGGCCGGGAGCTCGCGGCGCTGCCGGCCCTGGCCACGCAGCAGTGGGCGACGCAGACGGTTGCCGCGCTGAAGGCTGGGCGACAGCCCGCGGGGGCGATCGTCAGACGCAGTTGGGACGACGTCGCGGACGACAGCATGGTTGCGGTCCGCACGGCGCTACAACGTCGTAGCGGCGAACGAACCGCGGGCTGAGCCTACGGATGCACGGCATCCCAGGACTGGCGTGCATAGACAAGCGTGTGCATCCAGGCCGACACCCGGGCCCCTACGACCGGTGGTCCCGGCAGAACGATGCTGGCCAAGCACAAACCGACACCCGCGAGGACACGGGCGACGGTACGGGTGTCGCGACGCCGTACCGCTGTCGGGAGCTGGCGTAGGTGCTCCCGGGCCTGACGCACCTGCAGCCAGCGCCAGGCCCGGTGGATGCTGCGCCGCTGCGCCGCGGTGTTGTCGCGGGAGACCCACGCCTTGTGCCACATCCGGTCCTGGTGGAAGGCGTGCTGCGTCGACGCGACCGTGGCATTGCTGTCATGCCTGCGGTAGTCCACCAGGGTGTGCGGGACGAAAGCGAACGGCCCGCGCCGGCTTAGCCGCAGGTAGAGCTCCCAGTCCTCCTGGACCTGGAAGGACGGGTCAGCGCCGCCCAACGCCAGCAGGTCGCCCCTTCGCAGGAGCGCCACGGCAGCCGGCCAGATCGCGTTGCTGACGATCAGCGAGTCAAAGGCCAGGTCCACCTCCGCGTCCGCGCTCACCACGCGGCGACCGACCACGCGCCGGCGGTCGCGCTGTACCGCCTCATGACGACCGACCAGGATGGGAACGCCCTCCGCGTCGACGTACCGGGCAAGGCAGTAGGCGCCCACGGCCTCCGGTCTGGCGTCGAGCGTCGCACGCAGAAGGCCGAGCGCGGCCGGCTCGTAGCGATCGTCGGCGTCCAGGAAGGCGACGAACCGAATGCCCTCCGCCAGCTGGGCCAGCCCGACGTTCCGGGCCACCGCGACACCGGCGTTCGGCTGGGACACGACCCGGAACCGCGTGTCCCCGGCGGTTATCTCCTGCGCCAGGCGGAGCGTGTCGTCGGTGGAGCCGTCGTCGACGACCACCGCCTCCCAGTCGGCCAGCGTCTGCTCCTGGAGGGACTCAAGGGCAGCGCGGAGCCAGCGTTCGCCGTTGTAGACGGGGACGACGACTCCGAGGTCGGGACGTTGGACAGTCACGTCGTCGCCCTGCCCCACGGCGGGAGGCCGAAGCCGAGCAGGGCCGTCGTTGGCCGTAGGCTCGGGCGGTGACCGACCGCCGGCCGGCCCGGAAGGACCCTTCGCGGCCGGCGGAGACGCAGCAGGACGCACCCCCGCCCCGTCCGCCGCCGTCCGGCGGCTCGACCGAGATGTCCGCTCCGCTTTCCAGTCCCCCCACCGAAGCCGCAGTTGACGGGTCCGAATCTCAGACCAAGGTCAGTCGTCTGGCCATCGTCCGCGGCGGTTTGTGGGGAGCGGCAGCTCAGCTCCTGCCCGCAGCGGGTGTAGCCGTGCTCTCCGTCGTCACCGCCCGCGTCCTGGGTACCAACGCTCTCGGCCGGCAAAGCCTGATCGCCTTTGTCAACGCGGCGGCCGCGGCAACGTTCGTGACGGGGCTCAGCGGCGCCGCCCTGCAGGTCATGGGCCGTCTGCAGGGAACAGGTGACAGCCGGCTGGACGAGCTGGGCGCCTGGATGGTTCGCGCCCACGTCGTCACCGGCGTCGTGCTGTGCGCAGGGCTGGCCGGCATCGGGCTGGTGCTGCACCAGGACCGGCTGGCGTGGCTCATCATCGGCTTGGTCACCGTCGTAGATGCAGCGGTCAGCGGACTGGGGGCGCGGGTCGCCGTACGGCAGGGCTGGGTCGAGGTCGGGCGGCTGAACCTGGTTGCGCAGCTGTTCGGAGCTCCGCTGGGGATCGCCGCGCTGGCGGTCGGGTTCGGGATCCCGGGGATCTTCGCCGGGGACGGCGTGGCCGCGGTCGGCCTGCTCGTTGCCATGATCATCCGGTTCGCCTTCACCTTCCCCAAGCGGCGGTATCCCTGGCGGCTGCGTCCCCCCGTTCCCATCGCCCGGCCGTGGTGCCTATTCGTGCTGAGCAACTTCCTGTCCCAGGTCGTCGGGCGACGCGTGGAGTTCCTGGCCCTGGCGGTCTTCTCGACCAACCAGCAGATCGCGTACTACTCGGTGGCTTTCACCCTGGTGAGCCTGTTGGCGAGCGTCCCGACTGCTGTTGCAGGGGCGGCGCTACCGGTCATCGCCGCCGCGGAAGGCCGCGGCGAGATGGCGGTGGCAACCGGGCACATGCGCAGTGCGGTACGGGTCGGCAGCCTGCTGTCCGTGCCACTGGTGGGGTTCGCCGCGGCACTGGGACCGGTCCTGGTCGAGCTGGTCTACGGGAGCAGGTACCACGAAGCGGCGGCCCTGGTGCCGCTGTCCTCACTGGTGCTGCTCGTCGCCGTCGTCGGCGGCGTGCTCGGCCAGTACTGGGCCGGACGGGGCGATGTCGGGGTCACGCTCGTCATCGGGAGCATCGCGGGCGTGCTGGATCTGGGGCTCGCTTTCGCGCTCGTGCCCAGCCTGGGGGCTCGCGGCGCCGTCGTCGCGAACCTGGTCGGCCAGCTGGTCTTGGCCGGGGGGCTGCTCTACGTCACCGTGCGACGCACCGGGAGCATGGGGACGCTGGGGACTGCGGGCGTCCGGATGCTGGTCGCGAGTGCTGTCGGTGCTGTCATCGCCTGGCGGGTCAGTGTTCTGGTGATCGACCACGTGGGGGGCGCACGCATCGTGGTCGACCTGCTTGCCGTCGTTGCCGGCGGTGCCGCGGGCGTCCCGATCACGATTGTGCTCGCCATTCTGATCAAGGTCATGCGCCCGGCGGACGCGGACTGGCTACGGCCGCTGCTACCGCGTCGGCTCGCGCCGCTGCTGAGGTCAGTGACCAGCCGACCGGCGGCCAGCACCTGAACGGCTTGGGTCAGAAACCGGAGCGCCGGCGCATCGCCCACTCGCCCCGAAGTCGTACCGGGATCCTGGGCAGCCGACGCGCCAGTCGCCGACCGCTTTGCGCTCCCCGAAGAAGGGACCGCCACGGCTGGGGGCTGACCGCGATGGTTCCCGCCAACCAGTAGGTGGGCTCCCGCCACGCGGGACTGCCGACGCCGAGCCGGGTGAGCATCCGGCGGGCCGTCACCGGTGTGGCCAGCGGGTGGGTGGCCCGGTTGCCGAAGTCCTCGCCGTAGGGCTGCGCCCCCCACGCCTCCGCCTCGGCCCGGCTCGGAAGCCGCCAGAAGCTCAAGATCTGCCGCCACACCAGTGCCCGCAGGTCGATGCTCGTATCGGGCACCGGCCCGTCCAGGAACGCCTCGAGCGCCTGGGCCAGCGCCCGGCGGAACTCCTCGAGCCCCCAGCGCAGCGCGGCCGGGTTGTCCTTCGTGACCAGGTGCGGCACCACCCGGTCGCCCTCCAGCGCGTAGCCGACCGTGTGGCCTTCTCTGCCCATGGCGAAGCTCTCGATGAGCATGACGGGGTCCTCGGCCTCGGTCCGGCTGCCACGACCACGGGCCTCGTCGAGCAGCCAACCCTGGGACCGTTCGTGGAGCTCGGCCCCCATCCGAGCCGGAGCCGTACCCAGCAGTCCCAGGAACAGGTGCACGGCCGGAAGGGGGCGTTCGGCGTCCAGCAGGACATCCTCGAGCGATCGAGCAGCGCGACCGGTCCAGCCGACGTCGACCAGACCCACGCGGCCCGGCGCCGTCACCTCCTCCTGATCGAGATAGCGCACCATCAGGTCGCGGCGGGTCCGAGCGCGCTGGTGAATCTCCTCCACCATCGGCCCGGCTGCCAGGAGCGGTTGCAGCTGAGCCCACCCGTCGGCGCCGAGCCTGTCGTCGGCCCTGTCGGCAGTGAACATCGGCAGTCCCGTCACCGCGTAGGCATCCGCTGGGGACAGATCGACGAGCGCGAGCAGAGCGCGCATGGACACGGACTCGGCCGACTCCTCGTCCGGGAACCACAGCTCAGGATGACGGGCGTACGCCGAGGTGCCCGTGCTCGCCAGCTGCCAGGCCATCCGCGACCCGTAGAGGTACCGGCAATCGATCCCGTATCCGGCCTGTGCGGCCAGTTGCCGGGTGACCTCGCGGAAGACCTCGCCGTCGCGGGCGACGAAGTACAGCCGGTCGAGTTCGAGCAGCTGGGCTTGCCGGAGCACCCACAGCCCGAAGCCGGCGAGCAACGGAAGTGCCACCCCGCCGGCGATCCCGGCCAGGCCGGCGTCGCCTCCTTCCGCCTCCAAGGCCCGCAAGCGACCCATCCGGCTGGCCGCAGCCAGCCGCGGGCCCAGCCCGTCCGTCGCGACGGCGTCCTGATCCAGGCGACGCTCGTGGGCAGTGAAGTGCGCACGCGTGTCCAGCTCTGCGTTCCACCCGTGGATCCGGGCGTGCGCGAGGTCGGACCACCGGTCGTCGCCGACATGCGCGATCTCCGCCGGGACCACACCGAGATCGGCGGCGACCACGTCGAACAGTGCACCCTCCTGCTTCGAGGCGCCGCACCCGGCCGAGGTGTAGAGGCGGTCGCCGTCCCGGAACAGGCCTTCCCGCACCAGCAGCTCGCGCAGAAAGGCCTCCGGCAAGGGCGTGTCGGAGATGTGGGCCACGCCGCGGCCGGTGTCCTGCCGTGCCTTTTCGACTCGCGCCGCCGCGCCTGGGACGGCTCGGCATACCTCGCGCTCGGTGTCGAGCTCGGCCTCCAGCAAGCTCGTGGACTGCGCTTGCGCCAACCCGAGCCGGGCAGCGAGCTCGCCGGCGATGCGGTCCAGCGGCGGGTGCAGGGCATTGTCCGGTGTGAGGTCCCAACCGGCTTGTTCGCGGGCCGCGGCGTAGGCCTCGGCCTCGATGCTCACCAGACCGGCTCGGTGAAGGCGTCTCCCGGTCGCCACGAACACCTGCCGTGAGCCGCCGATCGAGCGGGTCAGCAGCGTGTCGAAGACGTCAAAGGACGCGACCCGGATCACTGCGAGCCCCTGATCAGCGGTATCGGCACCTCGGACTCGGCCCCACCCGTAGTCTGCTGGACGGCAGGCTACCGCCGCACCTGCGTCAGGTGGCCCGCACACCAGGCCGGCCCGCGATGATCCGAGAGGCACACCCAGTGGTTGACGCCGGCGCGCTGGCTGCCCTGCCGGACGTCCTCCTTCGCCAGGGGGATCTCCCGGTCGACCGCCGGCCCCGGCTCGTCGCTACCGGGTACGGCGGCTCGGTCCGGACCTCGTTCAGCGGCTCCAGCGGCTTCCTCGCCGACGCCGGCATCGACGACGGCTCCCTCGACGGTGCGTTCACCCTGTTCTCGGCGCAGAAGCCGGACCGGGCCCTGCAGGCCCGCGGTGCTTTGTGGAAGGCCCAGCGCTTGCTCCGCCGGGAGAGCAGCAGCGGGTTCAAGTTCTCCGGGGAGTTCAGTGCCCACCTGTGGCGCCGTCATCTGCCCGCGCTGGCCGGCACCGACATCATCAGCAACTTCCAACTGCTTTCCGAGCACTTCTTCCGGCGGCGCACCGAATACGGGGTGCGCGTGTTTTTCTACCTCGACGGAACGCTGCACGACTACCTGACGGGCTACCGGGAGTACGACGTCGCGGCCATCGATCCGTCGACGGCCGCGCGAGCGATCGAGCTCGAACGGCAGGGCTACCACGAAGCGGACGGCGTCGCCGTGATGAGTGAGCATGCCGCCCGGACACTGGTGTCGGAGTACGGCCTGTCCCGCGACCGCATCATCGTGGTACTGCCAGGCGCAAACCTCAGCGACGACATGGCCGAGCAGGTCGTCGCCCTGCGGCGGGCTCGGGCGGCGACCGATGAGTTCACGGTCGGTTTCGTCGGCGTCTACCCCAAGCGCAAGGGCCTGCCGAAGCTGGCCGCAGCCATCGCCCTGCTGCGACAGCAGGGCGTGCCGGTCCGGCTCCAGGTTGTCGGGCGCTGCCCGGACCAGATCGCCGCCATGGATGGTGTCGACGCGCTCGGCGTCATCAGCAAGGACACGGACCCGAACCGCTTTGTGCAGGCCCTGTCGCGGGTGGATCTCGGCTGTCAGCTGTCGACGGTGGAGCTGTCCGGCATCGCCGTCTTTGAGTTCCTCCGCTGCGGCATCCCCGTGCTGGCCACGGAGGTCGGTGGGGCCGTGGACATCCTGCAAGGCGGCGGCGGCATCGGCGTCCCGGGCGATGTCGCCGTCGAAACGGTCGCCGCCGCCATCAGGCGGTTCATCGACGACGAGGCCGAGCGAGCCCGGCTCGTGGCGGAGGCATCCGGACGCAGCGACTGGGCGCGGTGGCAGCGGACTGCGGCGGCCCTGGGCGCAATGGTGGCGGACCACGGCAACCCCTGACCGGGCCGGCATGGCTGAGCACCGCCCCCGGGTACTCATGACGCTGGCCGACGTCGCCTTCCCCGCCGATGCCGGCAAGCGGCTGCGGGCGGCCTCCATGGTGCAGGCGCTGGCGCCGCGTTGCGAGCTCCACGTCGTCGTCCTGTTCGCTGACGCCGACCCGAGTCTGCGACCGCTCCCGCCCGGGGTGCAGGCGAGTTGGCACGTCGTGCCGCCGAACCTGCTCCCGCAGGCCCGCGCGGCGGCGGAAGCGGTCGTACGCCGGTTGCCGTGGCAGGTCGCCGTACAGGACTGGTCCGGTGCCCGACGCTCATTGTCGGCCCGCGACGGGGCGTACGACCTGGTGTGGTTCGGGGCCCTGGACCACTTCGCCCGACTACGCGGCACAGTGCGGGCTGAACGCGTGATCGTCGATGTCGACGACGTGGAGACCGAGAAGCTGGCGCGCGCGCTGTCGTTGTCCTCGAGCCCGGCCCTGCCGCGGCTGGACCGGCTGCAGCGACGCATCGAGTTGCCGCTGTGGGGACGGCTCCAGCGAGAGGTCGTACGCGGCGCAGACGCGGTCCTGGTCTGCAGCGAGCTGGACCGGCAGCGCCTGGCCCTGCAGGCGGCGCCCGGCGACGGTGCGGCAGCCGCACGCATCGTGAGCGTCCCGAACACCTACACGGACCCGGGCTCCGTGCCACCCCGCAACCCGGAGGGCAGCTGCACCGTCGTCGTGGTGGCGAACTACGGCACGGACCAGAACCTGGACGCGGCGACGTTCGCGGTCCACGAGGTGCTGCCGGCGTTGCGAGCCGCAGTGCCCGGAGCCCGGCTTCGGCTCGTGGGCAGGCGGCCCGACCGGCTCGCGGCGCTCGTCGGCGCCGAGGGCCTGGACGTCGTCGGCTGCGTCGAGTCGGTCGCGGAGGAGCTCTCCCGGGCGCATGCCGTCCTGGTACCGATCCGCTTCGGGGGTGGCACCCGCCTGAAGATCCTGGAGGCGCTGGCGTACCGCGTGCCCATCGTGTCGACCACAGCGGGGGCGGAGGGCATCGCTGCCGTCCCCGGCGAGCACCTGCTGATCGGTGACAGCCCGGACGAGATCGTTGCCGCGGTACGGCGGTTGCTGGTGGAAGGCGGTCTCGAGCAGCGGCTGACCGCGGCGGGCAGGCGGCTCTACGAGAGCCGCTACCAGCCGAGCGCCGCGGCGGCAACGGTCGCCGCGACCCTCACGCGGGTGCTGGCGAAGCGCTAACCCTGATCGGGGAGTTGCACGCCGTTCTGCACCCATCGGCGGGTCCGGAAGCTGCTGCTCGGCGTGTTTCCCTGGTAGGCGCTGCGCGGACCCCCGCTGATGGTCATGTCGTCGAGCTCGACGTTCACCGGGGCGGTGCCGTAGGTGATGACGCCGATGTCACGGGTGGCGCTGGCGCGGGTGGCGCTGATCGCCAGCCCACGGATCGTGATGTCGGTCGGCGAGGGGCCGTTTGCGCCGCCCAGCACCAGCACCGCGCCATGGTCGACTCCGGCATCGGTGTTGGCGCCGACGATGACGCCCCCGTCGACCGTGACGTCCTGCGGCGCCGCGGTGAACCACGGGCTGCCCTCGGCGCCGACGTACACGGCCGCCGCCGAGCTGCGCTCGACCCGGATGTCGGTCTCCCGGATACGGGTTCCGCCGACCACCGATAGTCCACGCCCCCACATCGTGCCGAGCACGCGTGGTGAGGTGACGGTGATGTCGTGGCACGGAAGTCCATCGGCGCTGTAGGAGACGACGGCGACGCCGTCGTCTCCGGTGTTCACCGTGGTCGGGGCGATGACTCGGCCGTCGTGCGCGCCCCCGGTCATGTGGATGCCGTCCGCCCGGCTGTCTCGTACGATGTCGTGGTCCAGCACGAACCCGCCCGCGTGGTCTCCCACGTAGATGCCGGCGGCGGCCGCGCCCACGACGGTCACGCCGCGCAGGACGATGCCCTGGTGACCCAGGACGCGCACGCCCATCTGCTCCCAGGCCCCCCAGCGCGTCGAGGTGTGCGCCGTCGCGATGGTCAGTGCGCCGTCGAGCAGCACGTTGTCGGCCTCGATCCACACCGAGGAGCGGGACTCCTGGGTGGCCAACAGGGTGCCGGTGCCGGCGACGTGCAGGCCTGCCTTGCGTAGATGTAGCACGTCGGAGTGGGCGTAGGTCCCTGACAGCAGCACGGTCGATCCGTCGGGCGCCGAGTCGAACGCCCGCTGCAGGGCGGCCGTGTCGTCGCTCACGCCGTTGCCGCCGGCGCCGTACTGCTCCGGGCTGGTGATCACAGCCGCCGGTGCCGGCGGTGCTGGCGGCGGAGTCGGGGGCAGGACCGGTGCCGGCGGTGCTGGCGGCGGAGTCGGGGGCAGGACCGGTGCCGGCGGTACGACCGCCACTGGGTTCTTGGCGACGACCCGCAGGCTGGTGACCTTGGCGTTGTCGACGATGTTGGTGAAGTCCAGGTTGAGCGTCTTGTCGGTGACCGGGACGTCGAAGCTGAGCTGGTAGGCCTTGTCGCGCCCGACCCGGGAGAAGATGTCCACCCGGTCCGCGACGGTCCGACCCTCGGCGGCCACCGAGAACACGCGCTGACCGCTTGCGGTCCAGTAGGACTCGGCCTCGTTCACGGTCACGGTGTAGGTCCCGGCGGCCGGCAGCGGGATCGCGTAGCCCTGCACGCCGAAGCGCTCGGTCGCGTACAAGGCGCTGTCCAGAGTTCCGGTCACTGCACGGGGACTGGTCCAGAGGGACCCACCGCGGGCGTACGGCGAGTCCGGCGCCCAGCTGTGGCCCTCATGATCGACGACGGCCTGGGTGCCGGCGACCATCCGCACGTCGGTACCCACCGCACTCGGGACCGGGCGATCGGCGCCGGCGGAGGCGGGACGACGACCGGGGTCTTGGCGACGATTCTCAGGCTGGCGATCTTGGCATTGTTGACGATGTTGGTGAAGTCCAGGTTGAGCGTCTTGTCGGTGACCGTGACGTCGAAGGTGAGCTGGTAGGCCTTGTCGCGCCCGACCCGGGAGAAGATGTCCACCCGGTTCGCGACGGTCCGGCCCTCGGCGGCCACGGAGAACAGGCGCTGATTGCTCTTGGTCCAGTAGGTCTCGGCCTCGTTCAGAGTGACGCTGTAGGTCCCCGACGCCGGCAGCGGGATGGCGTAGCCGTGCATGCCAAAGCGCTCGGTCTGGTATAGAGCGCTGTCCGTGGTCCCGGTGACGGCGCGGGCGCTGGTCCAGACTCTTCCGCCGCTGGCATACGGCGAGTCCGGCGCCCAGCTGTGGCCCTCATGATCGACGACCGCCTTGGTGCCGGCAATCAGTCGCAGATCGGTGCCCGCCGTGCTCGGGGCCGCGCTGACCGGTGCGGCCGCGAGCACGGCGCCGGTGGACAGGACAGTGCAGCCGACCACGATGAGACTCACTGCGGTGCGGGTAGTGGGACGAGCCACGACGATCCTCCAGGTACTTGCGCGTACCTGGGGTATCGGTGGGGCTCCGGCGGGGCTGGTTGGACCATTCGGGTAAGGGACACGACCCGCTGGATGAAGACGATCTTCTACTCGCGCCGCAGGTGTTCGACACGCCCGTGTGTCGCACCCGCTTCAGCTCTCCTGGATCCGCTGGCTTGCCCAGGTGCTACGACGACCAGGCCGGCGGCCTGAGCTGACCTGGCGAGCCGTTGGTCGTAGGCGATGAATGCCGTCAGGGCTTCGCCGAGCAGGAGCGCCGAGGCCAGGTGCAGCGCGTCGAAGGTAGGCAGCAGCGAGTCCCCGATGTCGCAAGCGACGTCCTGCACCGCGCGGTCCAGCGGCACCAGGTCTAGGTCACCGACCACAGCGCGGGCCTCGGCCAGGGCCCCGTCGCCCGGCCCGCCGGGCCGCCCGCAGGACCTCGATCCGTCCTAGTTCGCTGGAGACGACTGCTTGCTCATGGCGCACCTCCAGCCATTCGACCAGCGCCGCGGTCTCCTGTTCACGTCGTACCAGCTTCATGAGCGCTGACGAGTCTAGGTAGATCACAGCCGCTCCTCGCGCTGTGCGTCGAGCAGTTCCTGGTTGCTCGGATCGCTGGTCGTGACGGGCACAGGGCGGGGTGATCGCAGGCGCCCGGAAGGGTTGGGTGCGGGGACGATCCTTCCGGCGGCGACCAGCCGATCCCTCGTGCTGCGGGACCCTCCGGGCGGCGCAAGCAGGGCGATGAGCTCTCCCCGCTCGGTCACTTCCACGGTCTCGCCCGCCTGCTCGAAAGCAGCGGAGACCCTGCTCAGTCGGCACGACCGCGCCGGAGCGAGCACTGCCGCCACGCACCGCACCCGGACGGGCTAATCAGCGCGGCACCCGAAGCGGTCGATGTGGTCCCTGTGATGGAACAGGCTGCAGGCACCACCGAGCGACGTACGTTCCTGCGCGCCGCCGTCGTGGCCACGAGCGCAGCTGCAGCAGCCGTCCTCGGCGCTGCGCCCGCTGAGGCCTCGGCACCTCTCCACCTGCTCCCGAGCACGCGACGACCCCGCCCGCGGTGGTACCAGCTCCCGCCCGTCCCCCGACCCCCAGCACCCCCAGCCCCGCCAGCACCCGGCACCGGCCCAGCCGCACTCCCGACGAGCACCGCTTTCGCGTTGCACCTGCTGCGGCGTACGACGTACGGCCTCACCCAAAGCCTGGTCCAGCAGATCACGCACGCGACGCCGCAGGCCTGGCTGGACCAGCAGCTCGCCCCGCAGACGATCGAGGACCGGGCCTGCGATGCCGCGCTGACCCGCTTCCCGCTCGCGGCCGCGGACCCGCCGGCGGTGTACGCGGCTGGTCCGAACGGCCACTGGGACTCGATGGTGCAGGTGGTCCGAGCGACGTTCGTGCGGCAGGCCTGGTCCAACCGGCAGCTGCAGGAAGTGATGGTGGAGTTCTGGTCCAACCACCTCAACATCACCTGCCCCAGCAGCGAGCCGTGGGCGACCAAGGCGCTGGATGACCGCACCGTCATCCGGGCGCACGCCCTCGGCCGGTACGACGACATGCTCGCCGCCTCGGTGCGCTCGCCGGCGATGCTGCTCTACCTCAGCAACAGCGAGAGCCGCGGCACCGGGCCGAACGAGAACTACGGGCGCGAGCTGCTGGAGCTGCACACAGTCGGCGTCGACGCCGGGTACGACCACGACGGCGTCCTGGCCGCCGCGCGGGCGCTGACCGGGCTGACCGTGTGGAACCCGTGGAACGGCGGGACCCCGGCGAACTTCGGGACCTTCCGCTACCGCGCCGACTGGCACGCCACCGGCCCGCTGCAGCTGCTCGGCTGGACGCACCCCAACGCCGACCGGAACGCCGGCGAGGCCGTCGCGGACAGCCTTGTCCGCTACCTCGCGCGGCACCCGGCCACCGCGGCCCGCATCGCCCGCAAGCTCGCGGTCCGGTTCGTCTCCGACAACCCGCCGCAGGCCCTGGTGGACCGCCTCGCCCAGGTCTACCTCGCGAACGGCACCGCAGTGGTCCCGGTCCTGCGCGCCCTGTTCGCCAGCCCCGAGTTCGCGGCCAGCGCCGGCGCGAAGTACCGCCGCCCCGCCGAGGACCTGCTGGCCTCGGTACGCGCCCTGGGCATCACGGTCGACCCGGCCGGCGGCACCGGCGCCGTCGCGGACCTGTGCTGGGCGCTGCAGGACCTCGGCAACGCCCCGCTGGGCTGGCACCCGCCGAACGGCTACCCCGACGTCGCACCGGCGTGGGCCGGGGCAGGTACGACGCTTGGCCGGTGGAACCTGCATGTTGCGCTGGGCCAGCGGTGGTGGAAGGACGGGCTGAGCTACCCGGCCGACACCGCGACGTACCTGCTCGGGACCGTGCCGGCGACCCGCTCGGCCCTCGTGCAGGCGCTGTGCACCGTGCTACTGCCCGGCCTGGACGTGTCGGCTACCCACAAGGCCGCGCTGGTGGCCTTTCTCGGCCCGGACGGCCCGTTGCGCGACGGCGACGTGACGTGGCTGTTCCCGATCCTGCTCGCCCTGGTCCTGGACAGCCCGTACTGGTCGGTCCGATGAGCACGCCTTCGTGCGGCTGCCCGGAGCAGCGCGGGCTGAGCCGCCGCCGCTTCCTGCAGGGCCTCGGCGTGGCCGCCGGCGCGGTGGCCGCCGCACCCCTGGTGTCCTCCCGCGCCGCGTACGCCGCTGGGTACTCGGGCAACGTCCTGGTCATCCTGAGCCTGCGCGGTGGCTTCGACGGGCTGTCCGCCGTCGCTCCGGTCGGCGACCCGGACTACGCGCGCACTCGGCCGGGCATCGCCGTACCCGCATCACTCGCGCTGCCGACCGGCGACCGCCGCTTCGGGCTGCACCCCGCACTCGCACCGCTGCTGCCCCTGTGGCAGGCCGGGACGATGGCGGCCGTGCACGCGGTCGGGACGCCGGACCTGTCCCGCAGCCACTTCAGCGCGACCGAGGAGCTCGAACGGGCCGCGCCCGGAACCAGCCTGCGCACCGGCTGGCTGGACCGCGTCCTCGGCGCCAACGGCAGCGGGACGGTCTTTGAGGCCGTCCAGCTCGGCTCCGGGACGCCCGCACCACTGCTCGCCGGCCCGTCCCCGGCGCTGGCCGCCCGCAGCCTGAAAGACTTCTCCCTCGCCTCCCGTGACTGGGTCGGCCCGCGGATGACCGACACTCTTCGGGCCCTGCACACCGGTACGACCCTGCCGGCCGTCCCCGCCGCCCTGACCACGTTCGCCGCCCTGGACGCGACGGCCGCCGCGGTCAAGGCCGACGCGGGGCCGGGGGGCGGCGCGGTCTACCCGCCGCGCAATGACCTCGCCGCTGCCCTGCAGGACGCCGCCGTGCTCATTCGGGCGAACGTCGGGCTGCAGGCCCTCACCCTGGACGTCGGCGACTGGGACCTGCACTCCGATCTCGGCGCAGCCGGCGGCGGGACGATGGCCACCAAGCTCGCCGACCTTGCTGCGGCGCTGGCCGCGTTCGTCAAGGATCTCGGGCCGCTGTTCGCCAAGGTCAACGTCGTGACGGTCAGCGAGTTCGGTCGTCGGGTCGCCGAGAACGGCTCCGGCGGCGTCGATCACGGCCACGGCAACGCCGTACTGCTGCTCGGCGGCGGCCTGCGTGGCGGCCAGGTCCACGGCCGCTGGCCCGGCCTAACCGACCCAGCCCTGGACGCCGGTGACCTGGCCGGCACCACCGACTACCGCGACGTCCTGGCCGAAGCACTCCTGCGCCGCGGTGGCCTGCCCCCGGCCGCCCTGTCCGCCGTGTTCCCCGGGCTCAGCCCGCAGCCCGTCGGCGCGTTCGCGTAGCGCCAAGCAGCTCCGACGCTCGAGGCAGCAGTGGCCGGTGCCCGAGCCGCTCGCCGGGCCAGGTTTCGATGTCCTCGATCACCTGGACTTCCTGGGTGCGGTCGAGCTGCCCGCGCAGGTGCTCCCGTCGCACGACGCCGAATACCTCTACGTCCACGATGTGGGGGGGGGCTTGGTCGGCGTCGCTGGCCATGCGGCGGCGGATCGCCTCGGCGCTGGACCCAGCGAGCAGCACCTCGCACAGGCACGAGGCGTCAACGACCAGCATCAGGCCAGGCGCCCCGCTGCTCGTCGAGGGCGGCCAGGACCTCGATGCGCCCGAGTGGCGCGGGCTGCCTTCGGGTACGGCTCAGCCAAGCGTCAACGCTGGGCCGGGCTGCCAGTCGGACGGCCTCGGCACGCAACAGCTCGGGCACGCTGACGCCGGTTTCGGCAGCCCGATGAACGAGCGCCGCGTACACCTCGTCGTCCAGGTTCCGGATCTGCACGGTCTTGGGCACCGGCGGACGCTAGAGGCGCGTCCGCACCTTGTCACGCGCGCACGCACCGGTCACGGAGGCGTACGACGAAGCCGGTCGCCCGTGATCTTGTGAGTGCCGCAGTACCGGGGCGGCGCGCCGGCGTGTCATCCCGGCGACGCGGTACTCAATTGATCAGGTCCGACACCGGCGCTGAGCTGGCGAGCCTGCTCACCCCTGGGTAGACAACAGCCCGAGCTTCCTCCCGACCAGATCCGTGCGTATCGGCTGTGATCAGGCGGTGGGTATGGCCAGCCGGATCTCACAGCGGAGATCACCTGTGCGCATGAGTCGAGCGTCGGCAGTCACCAGGGGGCAACCGTTGGTTTCGGCGGCGGCGGCGAAGGCGGCGTCGTAGCCGCCGACGTTCTCGCGCAGCTGCCACATCCGGGCAGCAGAGGCCTGGTGCTCAGCAACTCGATGGTTGCGGTAACCAGAGCATCGAGGGCATCTAGCGCCCGCGGTCTGCTGATCTTGCTTCCGAGGTGCCGACCCCGGACCGCGGAGAACGTCTCGACCAGAACGTGCTCAGGGCAGCCCAGTACGCGTCCTGGGCCAGTTCGGCTTGGCTCCTCCGGCCGACTGGGCCATCGTCGGTGAGCGCATTGGCGAGCGTGGACGCATCGATGACGATCAAAGGTCAGTACCGTCCCAGACCGGCCGCGACAGCTGGGCATCTCGGTCGGCACGCGCACTGTCCAGCGCTTCGGTGACCTCGCCTGCTGAGAGTCGGGATCCGTCGTCACGCTCGACGAAGCGATCCAACAGAGCCAGATTGGCTGAGCGTCGCGCTTCGTCCTCCACCAGTGCCAACAGGAAGGCCTGCAGCGACTGCCCGCGGGCGCGGGCGCTCTGGGCCAGCCGCTGCCGTACATCGTCCGAAACATCTCGAATCTGCAGAGCAACCATGCATGCAATTTACATGTTTGCGGTCGGTGTAGTCGTCTCGCCGGCCGACCGGTCAGCGGTCGGATCTGCTCCGGGCAGAAAAGTGGTAGACCCGGGCGCCCTATATCACGGCCGTTCAGGCGTCCGAGTGCAGCCATGTCCGGCATGGAGCAGGTGAGCGTCCTGGACCTCCGGGAGGACTTCAGCGCCGTGTTGCGAAGGGTGCAGGCCGGGGCGGCATTCACAGTGACCGATCACGGTTCCCCGGTCGCCTTGCTGGTCCCAGTACCCGCACCCTCCGACGACCGGCTCGCCGACCTGGTCGCCGCAGGACACGTGCTGCCGGCGGCGGGGAACGTCCTCCCGGCCCCAGCCGAGGCGCGCATGGACCGTCCGTCCGCGACCGAGGCGTTGCTGGCCGACCGCGGTGCCGACCAGCGGTGAGCTGACGGGTCTGCTTCCTCGACTCCTTGGCCGCGGCTCAGTAGATCAGGACGAGGGATCTTGTGAGTGCCGCGGTACCAGGGGCAACGCCCGGCGTGTCACCCTGGCCCGGCGGCACTCGGTTGATCAGGTCCGGAGGCCGAGCGCTGAGCAGGAAGAGCTGCTTACTCGGCACGACGTCCCACATTCGGGCCCGGCCCCCGCCGCGTACGTCACCACTGACTCTTGCCCGAGTGGTTCGGCTCAACGAGGGCGGTAGACGTCCGCGCGGTGCTCCACATGAACGAGGTCGACCCGCAGCGCCTCGTCGTCGACGCGGTACAGCAACCCGTAGGGGCCACGGCGTGCCCCGTAGAGCCAAATGAGTTCACGTGTGAGCGGCTTGCCCTACGCGGTGGAGGTGGCGGCCCGGATCGCGTCCTCGCCCTGGGTACGTCCGGCCGCGATGTCGTCGTCAGCTTCGATGAGCACGGCGGCGTTGCGCTGTCGTCATGGAGCGCCACGCCGGAGCTGTTTCGTGTCTCACCTGACATCTCAACAGAGCACTGGGCCGGCCGAGGGGGTGCTCGGGCTGGTCCAGCTCCGGTACACAGCAGCCAAGGTCAGGTTGCTGTAGGTGACCCCGTTGGTGATCGCGTAGGTCACGGTCGTCGTCGTCCCGCCAGTGATCGTTCGAGGGGTCCCGTTGCTGCCGTTGCTCGTGTAGCTCAGCAAATAGCTGGCGGCGAAGGCGGACGTCGTTGCCGTCCATCTCAGCGTCACGCTGGAGCTCGTGCCGCACGTCTTGGTGGCCGTCAGGCCGGTCGGGGCCTGCAGGGTGGCGCTGGCGTAGCTCGCCGTCGCCGTCGCCTTAACCGATGTTGCAGCCAACGCCGGAGTGCTGTGGAAAACGAGCGCGGCAGTCGGCAGCAGCAGGAGCAGCGACACCTTGACGCCGGGCACGGTCAGGCCGCGGCCGGGTCGGCCGGAGTCGGTCGGCGCCAGATCTTGACCAGCCCGTCGGCGGCGAGCAGCAGCAGGCTCACCAGCACGAGCCGCATCAGGTTCGGCCCACGCAGCAGCCCGATGAGCGACCCGAGCCGGGGGATGACCTTGCGTACCTGCCAGAATTGCTGGCCCTGCAGCTGCGCAGTCCACTGGTCGGGGCTGGCGTTGGCGTCCCCCTTGGTACGCACACTGGTCACGCCCGCCGGCGTGCGGGTGACGGCGATGATCCGGTGGCTGACGACGCGGTGGTCGCCGGTAGGCACCTGGTAGGTGATGATCTGCCCGGGACGCAGGGCGGTCACGGGCAGCAGCGTGTCGACAATGACGTCCCCGGGGCGGATCCCCGGGCTCATGCTGCCGCTGAGCATGGTGATGGTCCGGTAGCCCAGCACGTGCGGGCCGACCGCGAGGGCGGCGAACAGCAGCACGGCGGCGTACAGCAGCAGGCTCGTGACCACGCGCACGGCCTTGGTCAGGGGCCGTACGACGCGGCGGCCGGTAGGCCTCTCGGGGGGCAGGACCGCCGTCGGCGGGGGGAGGGTCAGCGTGGTCATGGCTGGGTCCGTGGGCTCGAAGGTGAGCTGGCTGGCCGGGTCGATCGGGCTCGCCCCGGCCAGCCAGTCGGTCGCTACTTGGCGGTGCCGGCCCGCTGGGTGCCGGTGAAGGTGAAGGCAATGTTGCTGGTCAGGGTCTGCAGGCTGTTGCCGGCCACAGTTGGGAACGTCTCGGTGAACAGCAGGTTGTCGGCGCCGCCGGCGGCCAGGGAGTTCAGCCCGGCCAGGGTGACGGCGCTGCCGGACGGGATGCTTACCGGCCGAGAGGCCATTACGGTCGTCGCCGTGCCGGTGCAGGTGTAGGTGTAGGCGGGGGCGGTGCCGGCCTCGGTCCAGGCTGTGGGGCAGGACTGGACCATCAGCTGCAGCCCGTTGGTGCCGTCGGTGGAGAGCAGACTGGGAGTGCTGTCCAGGTTCGACAGGGTGATCGAGGAGAGGCCCTGGTTCCCGGCTGCGTTGGTGAGCTGGACGGCACGGGCGACGGTGTCGCCGGGCACTAGGCCCGTGGCGGCGACTGTCAGCCGGTTCGTGGCACTGCCCGCAGCGCCGATGGCGATCGCGACGGTGCCGCTGACCACCTGCTGGTTGGCGGGGGTGGTGCTGGACGTGAATGAGCCGAACGTCCCGAGGCCGGCGACGGCAGCGACGCTGCCGACCAGGGCGACGGAGGCGAGGGCCTTACTGCGCAGGGACAGGGCAGTGAGCGACATGACCGTTCCCAAAGGGTTCATAACGGGAGCGCCGGTTTCGCCTCTAGCTCCTTGCCGGGCCATGGCGACCAAAGTCGCCCAGCAGATCAACGCCTCGCTCAGGTCCTGATGATCAGTACCTGATTCATTGATCGACGGACCGGAACCGACCCTAATAGGCCATTCGGAGCAACTTTGGTTCGGGCAGGTCCAAGCGCTACGGCGCGCCGTGGTGCAGCACGAACTCCTCGTGCGACTGCACCGTGAACGCACCCTTTGCGTCCCGCACGATCCAGTTCCCCAGCTCAGCGGGAGCCGGCCCGGACACCGTCGGCACGGTGATCGTGTGCCCTACCAGGCCCCCGCCGCACCACTGCGCCAGCTCGGCGCCCGCAGCCGGCTCGTCGTAGTGCAGCGCGAGGACCTCGTCCTCGTCCAGCTTCTCCAGGCTCACCCCGCCATCATGCACCGGCGTTCACCTGCCCGCTCTTTCGCCGCCGGAGGCCCGCGCCGTACTGTGCGGCTGCGTCTGCAGCAGGACGCCGCCTTGAAGGGGCGCTGATGACACGCCAGAAGAAGTCGCTGGGTCGAGCTGAGTTTGCCTGTGCCGAATGCGGCGGTACCCGATGGTTCCGGCTCACCGAATCGTGGACCGCGCGGCCGCACCTGCTCATCCCCGGCGCGCGGGGGGAGGTCTGGCGCAAGCGCACCTGCGAGAGCTGCGGCAGCCGCTACTCCCTCGGACCAGCCCATACCTGACCGACCCTGCCGCTCACGCTCGCTCCCTGCCTCCAGCCGTACGGGCGGCCGACCCCTCGCAACGCTGCGAGGCAGGCCGCACCACTCGTCGATGAGTCAGCAGAGCCGCAATTCTGCACGGCGGGGGTGCCGAGTTCGCTGTTGTGTCCGCGGCCGTCCTCCCAACAGAGTTCGACCAGACCGATACCCCGAGTCGCCAACCGTCGCCCAGTACGCGGCATCCGGGCGAGACCACATGCAGGAGGCAAGCCGTCGTGACCCGCGTTGGTTTCATCGGACTGGGAAAGATGGGTGGCCCCATGGCCGCCAACCTGGCCTCAGCTGAGCATGAGGTGGCCGGGTACGACGTCGTTCCGGAGGCGCTCGCAGCAGCAGCCGCGAACGGGCTGACGGTCGCAGGTTCCGCGGTCGAGGCTGTCGCCGACGCGGAGGTGGTGGTGACGATGCTCACCCGCGGCGACGTCGTACGCTCAGTGCTGCTCGGATCGGACGGCGTCCTGGACCACCTGCGGCCGGGAACCATCATCGTGGACTCGTCCTCGATCGACGTGGCAACCACTCGTGAGCTGCACGAGCAGGCGTCCTCGCGCTCCGTCGGTTACCTCGACGCTCCCGTGTCCGGAGGCGTCTCGGGCGCCCAGCGCGGGACGCTCACGTTCATGGTCGGCGGTGACGCCGAGACGCTGGAGCGGGTGCGACCTGTCTTGGACGTCATGGGCAGCAAGGTGGTGCACGCGGGCCCGCCCGGGTCAGGCCAGGGCGTCAAGGCCGTCAACCAGATGCTGTTCGGCTCGACCCTGGTGGCCGTTGCCGAGGCGTTCACGCTGGCCGACCGCCTGGGCCTGGACCCGAGCGTCCTCTACGACGTCGTGACGAGCGCCTCCGGTGATTGCTGGGCGATTCGCAACTTCTGCCCGTGGCCTGGCGTGGTGCCGGGATCTGCGGCGGACGCCGGGTACGAGTCCCGCTTCGCCGCCCGGCTGATGAGCAAGGACTTGAACCTCGCTGCCAGTGCCGCCGCCGACGTCGGGCAGCACCTGCCGGTCGCTGCTGTGGTCACGGCCCTCTACGAGCAGCTCATCAACCTCCGCCAGGACGATATCGACTCCTCAGCGGTCATCCAGGTACTCCCCCGCCCGAGTCGTCTCGATCCCCGCTCGTCAGCCGCAACCGCCGAAGGAGCCTGAACAACCATGGCCGGTACCGCTCAGACCACCACCCCTGCTGTGACGGACAACGGCTCACGCCCTGCACTCGATCCCGGGATGCTCGTGGGCGGAGAGTGGGTGGACGCCGCGAACGGGGAGTGGATCGACGTCGAGAGCCCCCGCGACAAGACGATCTGCGGTCGGGTGCCTCGCGGCAACAAGACCGACGTCGATCGAGCGGTTGCCGCCGCCCGCAAGGCGTTCCCGGCCTGGCGTGACCTCGCACCTCGAGAGCGCGGCCGGCTGCTGCAGCAGGTCGCCGACGCACTGGAACCGGAGGTCGAGAACATCGCGCGGCTCATCTCCTTGGAGAACGGCAACGCGATCCGGACCCAGTCCAGGGGTGAAAGCGCCTACGCCGTCAACATCTTCCGCTACTTCGGCAGCGTCGCCGGCGAGAGCAAGGGCCAGACCATCCCCCTCGGCCCCGACGTGCTCGACTACAGCCGCCTGGAACCGTACGGCGTCGTCGGGGCCGTAGTGCCGTGGAACGCCCCGATCCAGCTGAGTGCGATGAAGATCGCCCCCGCGCTGATGACGGGAAACACCATCGTCCTCAAGGCCGCGGAGGCGGCTCCGCTCGCCGTTCACGCCATGGCGCGCGTGGCTCAGCAGATCCTGCCACCGGGCGTCCTTAATGTGTTGTCCGGTTACGGCCAGGAGGCTGGCGAGGCGCTGATTACCCACCCTGATGTCGACAAGTTGTCGTTCACCGGCTCGACCGCCGTGGGCGTACGAGTGATGCAGGCTGCGGCTGACCGGATCGTCCCGGTGTCACTGGAGCTGGGCGGCAAGAACCCGCAGATCGTGTTCCCCGACGCCGACGAGGACTGGGTGGCGAACGGCGTGGTCTCGGCCATGCGCTTCACTCGCCAGGGCCAGTCGTGCACCGCAGGGTCGCGGTTGTACCTCCATCGCCGGATCTTCGACTCGTTCATGAGCAAGTTCGTCGGGAAGCTGGAGGCCCTGAAGCTGGGCGACCCCCTGGATGAGTCGACCGACATCGGGGCCATCGTCAACGCGAAGCAGTTCGACCGGGTCTGCGGCTACATCGAGGAGGGCCTGTCTCACCAGGGGTCAGAGGTGGCCATCGGTGGCCGACCGCCCAGCGACGGCCCGCTGTCCCAGGGCTACTACGTCACGCCGACTGTGTTCACGCACGCCAGCAACGAGTGGCGCATGGCTCAGGAGGAGATCTTCGGCCCCGTCGTCACAGCCATCCCCTGGGACGACGAGGACGACGTAGTGCGCATGGCCAACGACACCCACTACGGGCTGTCGGCTTTCGTGTGGACAAACGACCTGGGCGCGGCCTTGCGGGTGGCGCACGCGGTGGAGGCCGGCTGGGTGCAGGTCAACCAAGGTGGCGGCCAGGTACTCGGCCAGTCCTACGGGGGCTACAAGCAGAGCGGGATCGGCCGCGAGTTCTCCCTCGAGGGTGCCCTCGAGAGCTACACCCAGCGCAAGCACGTTTCGGTGCGGCTCCGGCACTGACCTACAGCACCGCCCTGGCCTCGCGCACCGCTCTTAGGAGAACTCATGGAACGTTTCAGCGTCATCGGTTTCGTCGGCCTGGGCACGATGGGGCTGCCTATGGCGGCCAACTTTGTCAAGGCCGGCTTGGAGGTGCGGGGCTTCGACGTGGACAAAGATGCCGAAGCTGCATTCCGTGAGCGCGGGGGGACTGCAGGCTTCGGCAGTGCCGCTGAGGCCTGCCGGGGTGTGGACGCAGCGTTCACGTCCCTGCCGAACACCCAGCATGTGCAGGCCGCCCTGGCAGGCACTGACGGTGTCCTGTCGGTCCTGGAGCCCGGCAGCTACGTCGTCGATGTCAGCACCATCTCCCCGACCGCGACGAAGGAGCTCGCCGAACAGGCACAGGAGCACGACGTGTCGTTCGCCGATGCGCCGGTGAGCGGGTCGAGCATCGGCGCCGAGACGGCGACCCTGACGATGATGGTTGGGGCGAGTGGCTCGGTCTTCTCAGAGCTGCAACCGCTCCTGCAGGTCCTCGGCTCGAACATCTTCCACGTGGGCGATGTCGGCGCCGGTGAGTCGATCAAGCTGATCAATAACCTGCTCGTCGCCATCAACACGGCCGCCCTGGCCGAGGCCTATGCCATCGCGTCGAAGACCAGCATCGAGCCGCAGGTCCTGTACGACGTGGTGAGCAAGTCGACGGGCGACTCCTGGGTATGGCGCAATCGCATCCCGGTCAAAGGAATCGTGCCAGGTAGCCCGGTCGAGAACGACTTCAGCCCCGGCTTTGCCGCATCGCTGTTGCGCAAGGACCTCGACCTCGCGCGGGAGTTCGCCGGCGAGCTGGGCACGCCGATATTGCTGGGATCCCTGGTACGGGAGCTGCTCAGCAGCGTCATGGCGCAGGGCTGGGGCGGAAAGGACTACTCCATCCTGACCAAGTTCTACGACCTGGTCGGCAAGCACGAGAGTGAGTAGACCAGTCTACACCCACACCGGAGACGAGCCATGGCTGTTGTACAGCGATCCGTTGTCATCACAGGTGTTGCCGCCGAACGAGGCATCGCGCGGGCGAGCGCCCACCGCTTTGCCCATGACGGCTGGGCCGTCGCCGGGCTCGACCTGGATGGACAGGCAGCCCGCGCCCTCGCCGACGAGCTGTCCGACCGTTACTCCGTACCGGCTTTTGGCGGAGCGGTAGACGTCTCGGACGAGGGCTCAGTGACCGCCGCGCGCGATGCGGTCCTCGCCTGCGACCTGCCGCCGGTCGGGGCTGTCCTGAACATCGCGGGAATCACCTCGCCCATACCGTTTATGGAGACGACTGCGGAGCTGTGGAACCGCATCATGGCGGTGAACGCAACCGGGACGTTCCTGGTGACCAGGGCGTTCGTCCCGGACATGACCCAGGGCGGTTACGGCCGCGTGGTGAACCTGTCGTCGATCTCCGCTCAGCAAGGTGGTGGGGTGTTCGGCAAGACCGCCTACGCGTCATCGAAAGCGGCGGTGCTCGGTTTCACCCGGGCCGCGGCGCGGGAACTGGGTCCTAAAGCAATCACCGTGAACGCGATCGCTCCCGGGGCAGTCGACACTGACATCCGCGTCTCAGCCACCACCCCCGAGCTCGAAGCAGCGATCATCGCAAGCACCCCGCTGGGCCGGCAGGCGACCGTGGACGACGTGTGCGCGCTGCTCGCCTTCCTCGCCTCGGATGAGGCCGGCTTCATCACCGGCTGCACGTACAACCTGAACGGCGGCGCGTACATGGTCTAGCGGCTCGCGAAGACCTCAGACGGTCGGCGGCAGCAGGCGGTCATGCTCCTGAAGCACGATGCGCGTCAGGTAAGCGCACACGACGCGGACCGTTTGAGCCTGCAGCAGCGTGGGCGCCAGAACGAGCCAGTACGTCCGGCGGACCTCGACCTGGGCCGGCAGCACCGGCTCGAGCCGTGCGTCCCCTTCGGCCATGAAGCAGGGCAACAGCCCGATACCGATTCCGGCCGCGACCGCTTCCAGCTGAGCGTTGACGTTGTTGCTCCGGAACACGACGTTCGCGCCGGCCACCACGACTTCGGCGCTTCTGAGCTCAGGCAGATCCAGCAGCGACTGGATGTACCACACGAAGTCGTGGTTCGCCAGATCGGCTTTCGCGGTGATCTCGGGCGCGCCCTTGAGGTAGGCAGGACTTGCGTACAGGCGCAGGGCGTAATTGCTCAGCCGATGGGTCTCGACCCCGGGCATGGGTGGCCGGTTCAAAGTGACGGCGACGTCGAAGTCCCCAACCCCATGGTGGATCAGCCTACTGGCCGTCACCAGCTCGACCTTGATCTCCGGGTGCCGCACGTGCAACCGCGCTATCGCGGGAGCGACGACCAGGACGCCGAAGCCGTCCGTGGTCAGCAGCCGTACCGTACCGGCGATCTGGGGCTCCGCCCCGGTGACGTTGGCCAGCGCCGCCGTCATCTCGCTCTCGATCGCCTTGGCATGGGGCAGGAGCCGCTCTCCAGCCGGCGTCAGCTGCCAGCCGTCCGAGGTCTTGTCGAACAGCCGTTGGCCGAACGCCGCCTCGAGCGCTCGGATCCGCCTGCGTACCGTCGTGTGGTCGGCGCCGAGCCGCTCCCCGGCCGGGGCGAGTCGATGGGCGCGGACCAATGCGAGGAAGTACTGCAGGTTCCCCAGATCCAGGTCCTTGCGTGTCATCGCGCCCGCTCCGAGCGGCAGCTACGGGAGACCGCCAGGAACGGGACACTAGCTCACGGCTCGTCCATGCCCGCCAGGATCTTCGCCACGACGGCCCGCGTCGAGATGCCGTAGCGATCGTGCAACGTCGGCAGGGACCCCGCGTCGAGGAACGCATGCGGAAGGGCGATGGCCTGCACCGACCGGCTGACGCCTCGTTGGAACATGGCAAGAACGACGCTCTCGTGCAGGCCGCCGACAACCGCATGGTTCTCCAGGGTGAACGCCTTTCGTGGTGTATCGACCTCCCGCACGATGGTGTCGACATCGAACGGCTTGATCGTGGCGCTGTGGACGACGGCGGCGCTGATCTTTTGTCGTTCCAGTTGCTCAGCGGCCAGCAGCGCCCGCATGGTCATCAGCCCGGTGCTGAGGAGCACGACGTCAGTGCCAGGCCGAACGAGCTTGGCCTTGCCCAGCTCCAAGGTGTAGTCGTACTCGTGCAGGATCCGTGGTACGGCGCCCCGCAGCAGGCGCGTGTACGTCGGGCCTTCCCAGGCCGCCAGTTGCGGCACGCCCTGCTCGATATCGACAGCGTCGCAGGGGTCGAAGATCAACAGGTCGGGGATGTTACGCAAGAGCCCGACGTCCTCGACCGCCTGGTGCGACGGTCCGTACCCCGTGGTCAGACCGGGCAGGGCCGCGACGATGTTGACATTGAGCTGGGGCTCGGCGATGTCGAGGTAGATGAAGTCGTAGGCGCGGCGCGTGGCGAAGACCGAGTAGGTGGACGCGAACGGCACCAGACCGACCTGCGCCATTCCTGCGGCGGCCGTCATCATCACCTGCTCAGCCATCCCCATCTGGAAGAACCGGTCGGGGTGCGCCTGCGCAAACACATGCATGTCGGTGTACTTCGCGAGATCGGCGGTCAGGCCGACGACGGCCTGGTCGGCCTCGGCCAACTCGACCAGAGCGTCTCCGAATGGCGCTGCGGTCGTGCCCACGCCGCTGTCGGCTATCGAAGCGCTCATGGCGGCGGACCGCCCGCCACCGTTACTCACCGGCGCCACCGCTCCGCCCTTCCCGGTAAACGGCCGTCAGTTGCTCCATGCACAGCGGCCACTCCTCCTCGGTGACCTTCATGAAATGCGGCTTCTCCTTCTCCTGCAGCATGGGCACCCCGTTACCCAACCTGGTGTCGCAGATGATGATGTGCGGCTTTCCGCGCGCGGACCGGGCCGCGCCGACCTGGTCAAAGGCGCTGATGAGCGCCTCTACGTCGTTGCCGGCAACTCGTTGGACGTGCCAGCCGAAGGCGTCCCAGCGCGCCTCCTGCGAGTCAAGCCGCATCACCTGGGACGTCTGCCCGTCGCCTTGCAAGCCGTTCATGTCCACCAGCGCGACCACGTTCCCCAGCTGCCACGCTGCCGCGCTCATGGCAGCCTCCCAGGTCGAGCCCTCGTTCAGCTCACCATCGGAGAACAGCACGAACACCTTCTGGTCGGTCCGGCCCTGGTGCCGAAGTCCGAGGGCCATCCCCACGGCGAGTCCCAGACCGTGGCCCAGCGAGCCGCCCGAGATCTCAACCCCGGGCGTGTAGGTGGCCATGGAGGACATCGGCAGGCGGGAGTCGTCCGCGGCGTACGTCGTCAGCTCCTCGCGTGGGATGACGCCCGCGGCCGCAAGCGCCGCATAGAGAACCAGCGCATAGTGCCCGGTGGACAGCAGGAAGCGGTCTCGTCCCGACCAGTCCGGCTCCGCGGGTCTGTACCGCAGCTGATCGGTGTAGATCACGGCGAGGACGTCGGCCACGCCCAGCGCCTGGCCGACGTAGCCCTCGCCCTGGGCCTGGCCTTGCTCGAGCACCCCCATGCGGATCTCGTACGCCGCCCGCTCGCACGCGGCCGTCCGCACCGCCGAAGGGTTCACAGCAGCCCCGGCAGGAAGGTGCTCAGCACGGGGAACACCGCCACAATGACCAGGCCGAACAGGACGACGGACATGTAGCGGGCCCAGGGCCTGATGGCCTTGGCCAGAGTGGTCTGCTCGATGGTCACGGTGGAGAACAGCCCGACGCCGAACGGCGGCGAGAACGCCCCGAGGCCGAGCCCGATGGTGAGCAGGATGGCGTACTGGAAGGTCGGGACGTGGAAGTTCGCGGCCAGCGGCACCAGGATCGGACCGAAGAGCAGCACCGCCGGCAGGCCCTCCAGGAGCTGGCCGAAGACGATCAGCGTCGCCACCGAGACGACGATGAACACGGCCTTGCCGCCGCCGAGGGAGTTGACGAGTCGCGCGAGATCCTGGGCGATGGTCGACAGGGTGATCTGGCGGGCAAGCGGCACGGCGAACAGGATGAGGATCAGGATGGAGCCACCGAACCTGGTGGTATGCCGCGAAACCCGCACGACCACCTGGAAGATGCGTCCCCGGCTGCCGATCGAGGTCAGGATCAACGCGTAGGCGACCGCGACGACGGAAGCCTCGAGCGGCGTGGTGAGTCCGATGCCGATCCCCAGGAGCAGGATGACCGGGATCAGCAGTGCTGGCACGGCGAGCACGCCACGGCTGACGGTCGGGCGCAGTCCTGCCCAGTGCTGACGCGACCGCTGTTCGCGGCCAGCCGCCAGGGTGGCGTACAGCGCGATCAGCAGGAACATCACCAGTGCGGGGACGATGCCGGCGAGAAACAGCTTCGTGATCGACAGGCTGGTCACCGAGCCGAGAACGAGCAGAACCAGACTCGGCGGAATCGTCTCGCCAGCCACCGCGGCTCCGCACAGCAGACCGGCGCGGTCGCCAGGGCGTACGCCCTCGGCGAAACCACGGTGCCCTGACTCGAGCCGCTCGGCCTCCACCAGAGCGGCCTGGAGCTTCTTGTCGTCCTTCACGTCGTCGAATTCCTCGTCCAGGATTCCGCGCAAGGAGACCGACACCGCCGCGACGTCTGCGATCTCGGAGCCGGAGATGCCGGAGAAGACGAACATGCTGATGAGGGCAACAAGATTCTTGCCGCCGGGCAGGTGGCCCACCAGGGCGTCGAAGAACTTGGTGAGCGGCCGGCTCAGTGAACCGTCGGTGAGCAGGTACCCGACGAAGATGAAGAACGGGATGGCGAGCAGGAGGATGTCGCCGGTTGCGCTCACCAGGTCGATGGGCAGCTGCTGGCTGCTGAACGCTGCCAACGCGTTGGTGAGGTAGGCCCCCGAGAGCAGGACGAAGGCCAGGGGGGTGCCGACGAGGAGCAGGACCAGCATGATGACGAAGGCGAAACCAAGTGCCTGCGTCGTGCTTGGCCCGTCCGAGGAGCTGACCAGGTAAGGCAGTGCGACGATCGCGATACCGACGAGCACACCGACGACCGACAACGGGTGACGGACCATTCGAGCGGTTCGGACCAGGCCGATCAAAGCCCACAGCAAGAACGCCACCGCGAACGGCGCTGCGTACAAAACCGACGGTATGCCGGCGATGGTGGAGACCTGACCCTGCACCGCCAGCATCGCCTGCGTCGAGGCGTAGCACTCGATCACGCTCAGCCCGAGGACCGCCCCGACCGTCACGCCCCCCGCTGCCTCGCTCACAGCCCGAGGCAGCCGCCGCACCACCTCGGTGAACGCGATGGCGTCCCCCGTGGCGTAGCTCACCACGCCCCCGGTGAGGGCCAGGTAGACGAAGAGCAGCTGGGCCGCGTCCACCCACCACGGCAGCCCGTGGCCGATGTTGCGGCCCACGATGCTGGCCAGGATCAGCACGAGCAGGGCTGCGAACAGCAGCCCGAACACCCCTTCACCCAGCCGCTGCAGCACAGCGGTGGCGGGTGACCGACGCGTGGCCACTGGTGCTGCCGGCTCGGCGATCGCCGGTTCATCCGAGACCTTCTGGCTGCTCACAGGCATCTCCTTCGGCTGCCCTGGCATACCGTCGGAGCGATTTCTCACCGGAGCGCCTCAACCTTGGCCACCGTGTCAGGTCCCCAGACCGACGTCAGGAACGTCTTTGCGACCGGGTGAGCCTTCGCGTCGAAGGCGGCCTGGTTCGGCTTCACGACCATCATGCCCTTGCTCGCCAGGTCCTTGATGATCTTGCTTGTGGCGTCCTTCTCGTACTGCTCGTACTGGTCGGTCGACTGCTTCAATGCCGTCTTGAACTGCTGCTGCTGCTCAGTGCTGAGCTTGGACCACATGTCCTGGCTGACAAAGGACAGGTACGGCGCGTAGCTGTGGTCGGTGAGGCTGAGGTACTTCTGCACCTCGTAGAACTTCGAGGAGCTGATGAGGTCCACCGGGTTCTCCTCCGCGTCCACCGTCCCGCTCTGCAAGGCGGTGAACACCTCGGGGAACGGCAACGCAGCGACGTTGGCACCCAGGGACTTGAAGACGGTGACCACGCCCGGGAACTGCGGGGCGCGCAGCTTCAGACCGTTCAGGTCGGTCGGCGATTGGATGGCCTTGTTGGCCGTCACCTCGCGCGGGCTCCGGTAGACCGTGCCTACGTAGATGCTGTTGCGCTTCTTGAGCACGGCGAGCTGCTTGTCCAGAACGCCCTGGTCCAGCGACTTTTTGATCTGATCGCTGTCCTTGAAGAACCATGGGGTGTACAGAGCGTCGAGCCCTGGGTCGTTGGTCACCCCGGTGACAACCATGTCGACGGTCCCTGACGGCAGCTTCTTCATGAGCGTCGACTCGTCGCCGAGCTGACCGGCGGGGAAGACCCGGATCTTGAGCTTCCCCTTCGACTCCTTCTCCAGAGCCGGACCGAAGTACTTCGCCAGAGCCACCGCGTTGACGTCCGCGTCAGGAGCCACCGCATCGGCGACCTTGATGGTCATCGAGCCCCCACCGCCGGCGCTGGCTCCACCGGCGGAGCCGCCGCAGCCGGCCAGCACCAAGCTGCCGAACGCCAGCGATGCCGTTAGTGCAACCGAGCGAACTCGAGCCATAACGTTCTCCTTTGGGGTCAGCCGGGTCGGGCAGCATCTCGGCCCCGGAACCGCGTGCCGTAAACTCCGGCCACCATGTCGCGGCACGACGAGGCAGCGCAACACACAGGTCTGCAGGCGGACTGCGCAGCAATGCACGTGCCGCTCAGCCGGATCCGCCGTTCGGCCGGTCGATGAGTGCCCGGCCTCAGGTCGCCGCGGTGGCGCACTGCTCGAGGTAGGTGGCGACAGCCAGCACCAAATCCTCGCGGAACGGCGGCCCGACCACCTGCACCGACACGGGTCGCCCATCCGGCGACCTCGGGCAGGGCACGCTGATGGCGGGTAGCCCGAACAGGCTCACGGCGCGACACATCGCCAACAGCTCGAGCTGGTCGATCTGCAGCGGCTCCACCTCGTCGCTCCGGGGCGGTAGCCGAGCGGCGACGGGCAGTACGAGCAGCCGGTCGCCCGTGAGCCACTGCGCCAGCTCGCCGGCGAGTCGGTCACGCAGCGCCCAAAGTCCGGCGACCACCTGTGGCGGATGGGACGGCACGCTGGACAGCAGACTGCGCACCATGCTCGTCAACTCGCTGGTCCGCCCGACGGAGACCCGCACGATCTCGTCGAGCGTTTCCAGCCGCCTCAGCCGCGAGTAGAGCCCGACGGCCGTCGCGAGCTGGCTCGGCAGGCCCTCGGCCGTCGCGGCGCCGCCCCTGGAGAGTGCCTCCACGGCCCAGCTCACGGCGTCGGCCACCGCCCGGTCGACCTGCTGGCCGGCGAGCGTGTGTCCGTGCCGTACCTCCAACCGGGACAGGTCGACCACGCGGGCGCCGGCCAGGACGGCAGGCAAGCCCAACGGATCCACACCGTCCGGGCCTGCGACCACCCGCAGGCCCATCGCGACGTCCGCGACGCAGTGCCCGAGCAGGCCCGTCACCTGCACCCGTCCCTGAAGGCTGCGGGCATTGGGCGCGACGGGCTCGTCGTCCGCGAGCGCCGGCAGGGTCCCGGTGCCCGGTACGAGTCCCACCGTCGGGCGCAGACCCACCAGAGCGGTGCACTGTGCCGGCCAGCGCACGGAACCGCCGAAGTCGGTGCCGACGCCGAGGCAGGACATGCCGGAGGCGAGCGCCGCGGCCTCGCCACCGCTGGACCCGCCGGGCGTGATGTCCCTGAGGGGGTTGAGAGTGCGACCGTGCAGGTCGTTGGTGGTGTCGATGCCGAAGGCGAACTCGGGGCAGTTCGTCTTGGCGACCAGGATGGCGCCGGCTGCACGCAAGCGCCGGACCACCATGGCGTCCAGCGCCGTCCGATGGCCCGTCATCACGCGGCTGCCGCAGGTGGTCGGCAGGTCGGCGGTCGCCAGCACGTCCTTCACCGTGAACACAACCCCTGCCAACGGCGGGACCGGCAGTCCTGCGTGAAGTCGTGAGTCGGTGCGCGCAGCCTCGACCCTCGCCCCGTCCAGGCGTGTCGCCACCAACGCGTTCAGCACGGGATTCATGCTGTGGATCCGGTCGGCGAGCACCTCCAGGACGTAGGCCGCGCGAACTTGGCGACTCTGGACAGCCTCCGCGACTGCGGTGGCACAGCGAAGGTTCACGCCGGCGTCCGCGGCGTCAGGCCGCTCCGGCTTCACCCGCCGGTGACGAAGTCGTCCAGGTGGTCCAGGAACGAGCGGTCGCCGTGGACCTTCAGCTCGCGCAGGACAGCCTCTCGATCACCCGCCTCGATGAGGCCGAGCAGCACCTCGTGGCGAGCGACCGACTCCGCCGGGTCGTGCTGCGTCTGCTGCCGGAGTGTGAGGTTGAAGGCCATGCACATCTGCATCTGCAGCTGCAACGACTCCCAGATGACCATGAGCCGGCCATGCCGGGGAAGCGCGATCACCGCCGTGTGGAAGGCGCGGTTCGCTGCGACCACCTCGTCCTGAAGACCGGCCTGCACCGCGGCCCGGATCCGCTCGACCGCCGACTGCAAGGGGACGAGCGCGCCGCGCTCCACCACCGGCACGCCGAGCTCGATGGCCGTGCGCTCGAGCATGGAGCGCAGGGAGCAGATCTCGCGGACGTCGTCAGCCGTGACCGGGGTGACGATAGAACCTCGGCGCTGTCTGCTCTGCACGATGCCGTCGCGTTGCAGGACCCGCAGAGCCTCTCGCATGGGGGGGCGGCTCACGCCGAAGCGCTCAGCGAGCCGCTCCTCGATGAGCCGTTCACCTGGTTTCAGCTCGCCGGAGACGATCAGGCGGCGCAGTTGGCTGACCACGGCCTCGACCAAGGTGGGGACGTCCAAGCGGTCGTCGGCCGACTCGTTGATCACGCGCTGCTGCTCACAGCGTGATGATCCCGGCTGTTCAAGTTCTTGCCAACCTCCTCCGGTTATTGTAGACAATGGTCGATGAGCGACAGCGAGGAACCCGTGAACACCCCGCCGCCGACGGCCACTGTGCCGCCCCTCGCCGGGATCACCGTGCTTGAAGTGGGAAATCTGATGGCAGCCCCGTTCGCCGCGATGCAGCTCGCGGACCTCGGCGCGCGGGTGCTGAAGGTGGAGAACCCCGCGGGCGGGGAGCCGGTCCGGGCGACCGGACCCTTCGTCGCGGGGGAGAGCTCCCCCTTCGCCCGGCTGAACCGGAACAAGGAGTCCGTCGCGCTGGACCTCAAGACGAGCGAGGGCCACGAGGCCTTCCTCCGGCTCGCGGGCACGGCCGACGTCGTGGTGGAGAACCTCCGGCCAGGGGCCATGCGCAAGCTGAGGCTCGGCTACGACGATCTTGCGGCAGTGAACCCGGGCATCGTGTACGCGTCGGCGTCCGGCTGGGGCCAGGACGGCCCGCTCGCGGAGCTGCCGGGACTGGACATCATGGCCCAGGCACGTGGGGGCCTGATGAGCATCACCGGTTCGGCAGCGGGCGAACCGGTGAAGGTCGGCGTACCGGTGTGCGACCTGGTCTGCGGGCTCTACGTGGCCATGGCCGTCATCGCTGCGCTGCGGGAACGTGATCGCAGCGGCGTCGGCCAGGCGATCGACGTCTCCCTGTTCGAGTCGGGTGTCTCGTTGGCTGTGTGGGAGGCGGGACGGTACTTCGCCACCGGCGAGGTCGGGCACCCGCTGGGCTCGGCTCACCAGAACATGGCGCCGTACCAGGCGATCCGCTGCAGTGACGGGCACCTGACGATCGGCGCCATCACGCCCAAGACGTGGACCTCGCTGTGCGTCGTCCTGGATCTGGAGAACCTGCTCGCCGACGACCGGTACTCAGACGGCTTTACGCGCCACGCCTGGCGCCAGGAGCTCATCGAGCGGATCGAGACGGTCACCCGAACCCGATCCTCCGCCGAACTGATCAGCAGCTTGGACGCCGTGGGAGTGCCATGCGCACCGATTGCTGACTACGCGGACGTGTTCACCGATCCGCACCTGCTGCAACGAGGCTTCTACTGGGACGCACCGCACCCATCCATCGGTGCGGTCCGGCAGATTGGTTCGCCCATGCGCTTATCCCGTACGCCGGCAGTGCACGGCGACGCCGGTCCGCGGCTGGGCGCCCACACGCGCCAGGCCCTCTTGGACGTGGGCTACGACGAGTCCCAGATCGACGCCATGGTTGCCGCCGACACGGCAGGGCTCGCGCCGGCGCCGACGACCGTCGCGAACGGCTGACGGGAGCAGCGGGATGCACACCGACGAGCTACTGGTGTACGCGGAGGGCCCCGTGCTGAGGGTGACCTTCAACCGCCCTGAGCAACGCAACGCCATGACGTGGGCCATGTACTACGGGCTGTCGCGGGCCTGCGAGCGCGCTGACGAGGACGATGCGATCCGCGTCATGGTGCTGCGCGGCGCCGGTGAGCAGGCCTTCATCGCCGGCACCGACATCAGCCAGTTCAGCGAGTTCGCCGATGGGGAGGCCGGGGTCGCCTACGAGGAGCGGATCTCGACCGTCGTGGGGCGATTGGAGCAGGTCACCGTGCCGACGGTCGCCGCGGTGCGTGGCTACTGCGTCGGTGGGGGGCTGGCGCTCGCCGCCGTCTGCGACCTGCGTCTGGCGACCCGCACGGCGATGTTCGGCGTACCGATCGCCCGCACGCTAGGCAACTGCCTGTCCATGAACACCTACTCCCTGCTCGTGCACCATCTCGGGCCCGCCCGCACGCTGGACCTGCTGCTGCGGGCCCGGATGATCACCGGGGAGCAGGCGCACTCCGCCGGCTTCGTCGCTGAGCTGTGTGACGACGCCGCCTTCGAGGAGGCGCTGAGCGCCATGGTCGCCACCCTGGTCGAGCACGCACCCCTGACGATGTGGGCGACGAAGGAGGCAGTCCGCCGACTGCGGCTGGCGAGGCTCCCCAAAGGTGACGACCTCGTGGCAAGAGTCTTCGGCAGCCAGGACTTCCATGATGGGGTCTCCGGCTTCCTGCGCAAGGAGAAGGTCCAATGGCAGGGACGATGAGCACCGAGCCGCAGCAGGGCCTCGGTCCATTGGCCGGCACCCTGGTCGTCGACCTCTCCCGGGCACTGGCCGGCCCGCACGCGACCATGATGCTGGCCGACATGGGCGCGCGCGTCATCAAGGTGGAGTCCCCCGGGACGGGTGACGACTCACGCGGGTGGGGGCCGCCGTTCGTGGGCCCGGACGACGGTCCGGTCTCGACGTACTTCCTGTCGGCGAACCGCAACAAGGAGTCGATCGAGCTCGACCTGAAGTCGGCCGACGGCCGCGAGGTGATCGAGGCACTTATCCGCCGGGCCGACGTCCTGGTCGAGAATTTCCGCACCGGCGTGCTCGACCGGCTGGGGCTGTCGGTAGAGCGGCTGCACGAGATCAACCCCCAGCTGGTGGTGCTGTCCATCAGTGGCTTCGGCCCGGACGGTCCCGAGGCCGGACGGGCGGGATACGACCAGATCGCCCAGGGCGAGGCGGGGCTCATGAGCCTGACCGGCCCCTCGACCGGTGAGCCCACCAGGGTCGGCGTCCCGATCGCCGACCTTTTGGCGGGCATGTACGGGGCGTACGGCGTCGCCGCTGCCTTGGCTGACCGGGCGCGCACGGGTCACGGCATGGCGGTACGCACCTCCTTGCTGGCTGCGGTGGTCGGTGTCCACGCGTTCCAGGGCACTCGGTTCACCGTGGCGGGGGAGGTTCCCGAGCCCAGCGGCAACCACCACCCCGCGATCGCTCCCTACGGCACCTTCCGGGCGGCCGACGGGATCCTCCAAGTCGCCGTCGGCAACGACCAGCAGTGGAGGGCGTTCGCGGCGGCGCTCGACCTGCCGTACGACGACAGCCGGTTCAGCACCAACGCCTCCCGGGTTCGGCACCGCTCAGAGCTCGTTGAGCTGATCGAGCAGCGGCTGGCCGCGAGCACCGTCTCGCGTTGGCTCGAGCAACTGCTCGCGGCCGGGGTGCCGGCCGGCAAGGTGCGCGCGCTCGACGAGGTGTACACCTGGGAGCAGACCCTCAGCCAAGGTCTCCTGATCGACGTGGAGCACCCGACCGCCGGTCAGGTGCAGCTCCCCGGGCCGCCGATCCGCCTCGAGCACCCTGACGGCACGTCGGCGGCGCGGCGGACCCACCGTGCCCCACCTCTCCTGGGCCAGCACAATGACTCCGTCCGATCATGGCTTGCGAAACCTCCGTCCTAACTCTCGACATCGCGCTGATCTCCCGGCTCGGGTCCATCGTCGGCAACCGAGACCTGCGCCGCGGCGGGCTCCCAGCGCTTTGTATTTGCGCGGAATGATCGTCGTCGTCAGGCGCGGGTCGAGGTCGCACACTTACCGCGTTGCGCCGCTGCGGTGCAGCACGCCGATGTGTTGGGGGCTGCCATGACCACAGAACGCGACCAGACCGTGTCCGAACGGAACCTGCCGGAGCCCGAGGTTGCGGTAGCCGCGGCGCCGGCCGCCGACCCCTCGCTGCTGGGACTCCCGGCGTTCACCGTTGGTTCGATCGCGCTCGGCCTGACCCAGGTCGGCTTCCTGCCGACATCATCTTGGTCGACGCGCCGCCGCTGCTCCCGGTCACCGATGCAGCCGTGCTCGGCGCGATGACGAGCGGCGTGCTCATGCTCGTGCGCAGCAACCGCACCAACCGCGAGCAGGTCAAACGGGCCACCTCGACGGCCAACGCGGTGGGCGCAACCGTGCTTGGGGTCATCCTTAACGCCGTGCCGACGAGCGGTCCGGACGCCTACGCCTACGGCTACGGCTACGGCTACGGCTACGGCTACGGCTACGGCCGCAAGGGCAAGGCCGCCCAGGTCAGCCGCGACGAGAACACCGCAAAGCGGAATGCGGGTCAATCGACCAGGACCTGGACCCGCCAGCGGGGCCGACCCGAAGGCTTTCGCCGGACTGTCGCGCGGCCGGCGGTCGACCCATCTTCGCAGCGGGTTGCTGTCGATGTGCTGCCCCACCTCGAGGAGCGCCAGCCCGAGGCCAGCCCGGAGCAACCGCCACGGGAGCAGGGTTCGCGGCGTCAGTAGGCGCCGGACCGACCGCGCCGACGGACAGCACGTCCTTTCCCCGACGCGGCCGAGCGGTCAGCAATGCCGCCGCGAGCCAGCCCTGTCAGTAGGCCCCGCGGGAGGTGAGGACCGAGCTGACCGTCTTGAGGATGATGAGCACGTCCAGCCCGAGCGACCAGCTCTCGACGTACTGCAGGTCCAGGCGCACGGTCTCCTCCCAGGACAGGTCGCTGCGACCGCTGATTTGCCACAGCCCGGTGATGCCGGGCTTGACGAGCAGCCGGCGGCGGGCATGCCCGGCGTAGTTCGCCACCTCGCTCTGCAACGGGGGTCGCGGGCCGACCAGCGACATGTGACCAAGCACGACGTTGACCAGTTGCGGCAGCTCGTCCAGCGACCACGAGCGCAGCCGTCGGCCGACGGGTGTGATCCTCGGGTCCTGACGAATCTTGAACAGGACACCGTCGTGCTCGTTGAGGTGCATCAGCTCCTGCTTGCGCTCCTCGGCGTCCGCCGTCATGGTCCGCAGCTTCCACAGCCGGAACGTCGTGCCGTCGCGCCCGACCCGCTCCTGCCGGAAAAAGGCCGGCCCGGGGCTGGTGACCCGCACCGCCAGGGCGAGCACGGTCAGGACCGGGGCGAGCAGCAGCAGGGCGAGCGCGGCAAGTCCCCGGTCGAACGTCGCCTTCACCAGCCGCCGGGCGCCCTCGAGCTCCGGCTCGTCGACGTGCAGCAGCGGGACGCCGGCGATCGGCCGGATGGTGATCCGGTTACCCGTGACGTTGGTGAGCGACGGGGACACCAGCAGCTCCACACCGGTGCCCTCGAGCTCGTAGGACAACTGCCGGAGAGTCGTCGCGGTCAGTCCCTGCGAGGCGGTGACAGCGACGACGTCGGCGCGCACCGCCTTCACCGCGGAGGCAACCGATGCCAGCGAGCCCACGACCGGCACGTCACCGGGCATCGGTTGGCGGCTCGTACGCCCGCCGGGGACGCACGCCCCGACGATCTGCAGGCCGCTCTCCGGCTCGCGACCGAGGCTCGCGGCGAGCTCACGCACGGTCGCGTGACCGCCCAGGGCCAAAACCCGCTGCATGCACAAACCCTGCCGCCGGGCGGTCCGCAGCTGCCTGCGAGCGAGCTGCCGGACTCCTAGCAGCAGCAGCGTCCCCCCAAGCAGCAGCGTCCCCGCGAAGCTCCGCGACAGCGGCAGCTGCAGACCGTACGCGGTGAAGCTCAGCAGCGCCGCGAGCCGCAGGCTGGTGTTCGCCACCCGGCGGAACTCCTCGGTCCCCTGGTGCAGGAAGCGCGCCTCGTAGCAGCGGCCAAGCCCGAGCGCCGCCCACCAGGCAAGGACGACCGCCAGGGCCACGAGGGTGTAGCTCAGGCCGCCGACCTTGGCGTCACCGAAGAGCATGTTCAGCCCCAGGGCGCCCGCTGCGGCCACGAGCAGCGCGGCCAGGTCGAGCTGGACAAGCTTCCTGCTGTACGCCGGCCGCCAGTCCCGCTCGGCGGCCGCAGCGGGAGGTGGCTGCTGGAGCTGGACGGACAGCTGCTCCGAGACGTTCGGGTACGACGGAACAAAGACGGGGCGGTCCGCAACACTGGTAATGGTTTTCTCCTGGCTTGTCCGTTTGCGGGCAAGTGCGAAGCAGTCTCGCGCCTGGAGCGCCGGAGGTCTAGGGAGTCAGCGCGAATGGCCCGAACGAACCATGCGACGTGCTCCCCCAGGACCAGGCGGCTGCGCGTACGGGATCAGCGTCCGATCACTCGGTGCGGGACCTCGAGCTGGAGTGCGTCTGGGTAGGCCAACGGCTGCTGCCGGTAGTCCAGCCGCCCCCGTGGTTCGGTGACCAGCACGGAGACGGTGCGCGTGGCACCGGGCGGCAGCTCGAGCAGGAGGGTGCCGAAGGCGTGCCCGTGGTCGGTGTCGAAGACCATCGTGGAGGTGGCGCCGTCCCGCTGCACCTGGTCGAACCGCGAGCTCAGCGCTCCGTACACCGACAGGCCGAGCCTGGCCTGGCCGACCGGCACCGGCGGCTGGGGGTGGTCACTGCGCACGGTCATGTAGGTCGGCAGGCCGGGGGGCACGACGTTGCGCAGTTGTACCTCGACCCGCAGCCGCCCGTCCCCAACCCGGGTCACCCGCACCTGGCGCCGTACGTAGTAGTCGAGCTTGTCCCCACCGAAGTTCTGGGTGAGGACCTGGACGTAGGGGCTGTCCGCCTTCGGCAGCGCGCCGCCGACGATGCCCGCCCGCAGCACGGCTTGCTCGGAAGCGTGGGCGGACCAGAGCTGCAGATGACCGGACTGCACGGCCGCCGACACGGCGCTGAGCGTGGCCGTCGGGTGGCCGCCGGCCAGCACGCTGTGGAAGACGGCGCCGGCGAGCGCGCTCACCAGCTGCTTACGCGGAGCCTGGTCCTTCGCGCCGTCGAACAGGACGTACTCGCGGTGCATGACGAAGTCGGCCACGTCGTTCGGCCCGACCCGCACGCCGCCGGGCAGGCCGACCGGACCACTGGGGCGCAAGAGCTCGGCCATGGCGATCGGGTCCAGCAGCAGAACCCCGTCGAGGTGCTGGCCGCTCTGCGCCGTCCACATGCCGGCCAGGGCCGTCGCCACGTCCGGCAGGTGCGGCGTGAGATTCATGTAGTACCAGTACTGCGCCAGGCCCTGCATCTTCCACACGCGAGGCGTCGGCGGGCAACCGTATCGGCGTTGCCGGGATCTTGAAGTCGTTGTCGGAGCCGGCCCGATCCAGGTTCAGCCGCCCGCGGTCGGCCGTGACGATCGCGTAGGCACCCACCAGCCCCCCGGTCGCGCGGGCCTCGGCGTTGTTCTGGACGGCGACGAAGTAGCGCCGCGGGCCGTCGGCCCCGAGCATCGCCGGCATCACCCGCAACGTGGACGCGGCGCTGCGCAGCGCGTCGTCGAGCTGGGCGACCTGCGTGTCGAGCGAGGCCAGGCCGGACCTGACCTGTGGCAGCAGGGGGCGGGGCGCGGCGGCCAGATGCTTGCGTACCCGCGCTGCCGCCGCCGACGACCGGTCCACGAGCGGCTCCAGGGCGGGCAGCGTGCCCAGTTGGACGGCGCCGCCCTGCAACGGCGGGTGCTGCTGCACGAGCTCGGTCAGGCGCTCGACGTCGGGCAGCACGGTGGTAGCGAGCTGCTGTGCGCCCTCCGCCCCCCTCCGTACGGCGCTCAGGTCCCGGCCCAGCACCGGAACAGCGGCCCCCACCCGCCACACCGGGTCGCCGGTGCGGTCGGCGGTGTCGGACACCTCGGCGCGTACCTGGATCAGCGTCCGTCGCGCCCCCCCGTAGTCCCCGGCGGTGGCCTGGGCGCGCAGCCGACGGACCTGGGACTGGACCGTCGCGAGGTCCCGGCGCACGTGCACCGCCTGCCAGCCGACCCACACGGCCAGGGCAAGCAGCAGCAGGGCGGCGAGCCCGAACCCCTGCTTCCACCTGCGCCTCGGCACGCCGCCACGGTAAACGGACGTGGGTTCGTTGCCGTGCCACTGGGTCGGCCTCGCCGCTTGTCACGCGGGTCCTGCACCTCAGGAGACAAGCGCGAGAAAGTACGGCACACTTCCCCCTAATCCGGCCAGCGGTCCGGACGCCCATCTCAGCCCCATGGGAAGAACATGTCTCGCATCATCGCCTCAGGGCTCACGGCACTCGCCCTCGGTGGCCTGGGCGTCGCCTTCGCCAGCCCCGCCAGCGCGGCCTGCACCGTCAACTACGGCGGCGGCGGTAGCTGCGTGGGTTCGGGCAGCACCCAGAGCACGCAGACCCCATTCACCGGCGGCGGCTTGACCCTGGACTTCACCGGGCTGGCCCCTGGCTCGAGCGTCCAACTGGTCCTGGACAACGGGCAGGGCTTCGGCTCGTTCACCGCCAACTCGAGCGGCGACGCCGTTGCGACGGTCACCATACCGTGCGGCCTGACCGGACAGCACACCTTCACCGGCAAGGGGACCTCCACCAAGGGCACCCCGCTCAACTTCACCAATGACTTCACGGTGGCGGGTGTCGGCGCGGCCTGTACCAGCGGCGCCGGCGGGTCGGGCGGATCTGGCGGGGGCAACCTGCCCTTCACCGGCGCGGACACCGCCGCCGAGGGCGCAGCCGGCCTCGGCCTGCTGGCCGCCGGCACCCTCGCGGTCGTCGTAGGCCGCCGTCGCCGTACCACCGTTTCGAAGTAGCCGCCGTTTCGAAGGAGCCGCCGGCTCCTCGCCGTCGCCTCAGGACCCCGCCCCCCACGAGGGGACGGGGTCCTCTGCTGTTCCGGCCGGTGCGCTGTGGCCGCACGAGTGTCGGTGGCGGCGGCCGCTACCGCGCCGAGGGTCGGGAACCGCCCCGCTCAGGTCGCCGGGACAGGGCGTAAGCCGACCCTCAGCGCCTGGAAAGACCTCGGAAACCGGCGCCCCATCCTCGACCTCGACGACGATCACACAAGCAACCGTGTCCTCCGCCGGCGCAGGTGCTCGGCGTACTGCAGCTGATTCGCGCTCACTACGCTGGGCCGGCCTCTCCGTCGGCCATGTTCGGTCCAGGTAGATCCGCCTCTCCGGTATCCCCGTCGCGATCAGCGCGCTGACCTGCCGCTCCAGGTCCTGCTTCGCCTTTGACAGCCGTCGACACCCGGCGCAGGCATACCTACAGGTGCTCGAGAACAACGACACAGCGGCCCTTATCGAGCTGCTCGGGCGGCTGGCTGGTCAACTCCATCTGGCCCCAGTGCGACGGCTCGATCTGGCTCCACTCGGGCTATGGGGCGGGGCGAGCTGCAGCCGGTGTGACGGTCTGACGGGGCGCGACTGGCTGGGCAGGTCGGGCGATGAGCTGGTGCAGGAGGTCCTGGACGTGGCTGTCGATCTGGTCGCGGATGCGGCGGACGGCTTCCAGGGGTTGGCCGGCGGGGTCGTCGAGGGTCCAGTCGAGGTAGCGCTTGCCGGGGATGACGGGGCAGGTGTCGCCGCATCCCATGGTGATCACTACGTGACTGGCCTGGACCGCGTCGACCTCGAGCTGCTTGGGCCGCTGGTCGGTGATGTCCAGATCGATCTCGGCCATCGCCTGTACGACGGCGGGGTTGAGGGTGTCCGCGGGGGTGCTGCCGGCGCTGCGGACCTGGACCCAGCCGCCGGCGTAGTGGGTGAGCAGGGCCGCGGCCATCTGACTGCGGCCGGCATTGTGAACGCAGACGAACAGCACCTGCGGGATCTCCGTTGCGGCGGGCTCCTGGCCCTGGCCGACGTTGGGCTGCGCAGCGGCGGTGGGTGTGGTGCTCATCGGGTCTCCTGTCGGGCTGGGGGCGCGGTGGGGTCCCCAGGGGTAGAAGCGGCGGCCGGCGGCGAGCGCGACGTAGACGAGCGCGACGAGGACGGGGACCTCGATGAGGGGGCCGACGACGCCGGCGAGGGCTTGTCCGCTGGTAGCGCCGAAGGTGCCGATCGCGACGGCGATCGCGAGCTCGAAGTTGTTGCCGGCGGCGGTGAACGCCAGGGTGGCGGTCTTGGCATAGCCCAGTTGCAAGGCCCGGCCGGCGGCGAACCCGACGCTGAACATGATCGCGAAGTAGGCGAGCAACGGCAGGGCGATGCGGGCGACGTCCCCGGGCCGGCTGGTGATGGCGTCGCCCTGTAGGGCGAACAGCACGACGATGGTGAACAGCAGCCCGTAGAGGGCGACCGGTCCGATGCGGGGCAGGAAGCGCTGCTCGTACCAGTCCCGCCCGCGGGTGCGCTCGCCCAGGGTGCGGGTGAGGTAGCCGGCGAGCAGCGGGACGCCGAGGAACACCAGCACCGAGACGACGATGGCGCGGACGGAGAACTCGGCGATGGTGGTGGCCAGGCCGAGCCAGCCAGGCAGGACCTGCAGGTAGAACCAGCCAAGCGCGGCGAACGCGAACACCTGGAAGGCGGAGTTGACCGCGACCAGGACGGCGGCGGCTTCGGTGTCGCCGCAGGACAGGTCGTTCCAGATCAGCACCATCGCGATGCACCGGGCGAGCCCGACGATGATCAGGCCGGTGCGGTAGGCGGGGGCGTCCGGTAGCAGCAGCCAGGCCAGCGCGAACATCAGCGCCGGACCGACCAACCAGTTCAGCACCAGCGAGGCGCCCATCAGCCGTCGGTCGCTGGTGACCCGGGAGGTCTCGCGGTAGCGGACCTTGGCGAGCACCGGATACATCATCACGAGCAGACCGACGGCGATCGGCAGCGAGACCGATCCGACCCTGACGGCGTCCAGTGCGTCGGCGAGGCCGGGGACGGTGCGGCCGAGCAGCAGCCCGACGGCCATCGCGACCACGATCCAGACGGGCAGGTACCGGTCCAGCGTCGACAGCCGGGCCAGCACCGGCGAGGTGGTGTCGGTGCCGGCCCGGGGGGTGTCGACGGTCAGGTCGCTCACGAACAGCCGCAGGTGCTGGGCAGGCCGGCGGTGGTGTCCCCGCAGCAGGACGCCGGCTCGGCTGCCGGGGCACCGGCGCCGGCGGTGGACGTGGCGGTAGGCGCTGCGGCGCCGCTGGCCACCGGGACGCCGTGCACGGTCAGCTCGACGTCGTTGGCGGTGCCAGCGGTGCCTTCGGTCGGGACGCACTGTCCGTCGATGGTGGTGCAGCTGCTGCCGGACAGGGTGGTGTCGCCGGGGGCGTCAGCGAGCACCGTGTAGACCTCCCAGGGGGCACCGTCCGGGTCGTGCACCCAGACCTTGTCCTGCACCGCATAGCAGCAGCTGGTGGCGTCCTGGGTCAGCGTGGCCAGCCCCTGACCGGTCAGGCGTTGCGTGGCTGCGCCGACCTCCGCCGAGCTGCCCACCTCGACGCCGAGGTGGTTCAGCGCGCCGTGGACCCCGTCGCCGCGGGCGTCGGGGTCCTGGATGAGCACGAGCTTGAGCGGCGGCGCGTCGATGGCGAAGTTGGCGTAGCCCGGCCGACGCTTGGCCGGCTCCGCGCCGAACAACTTGCCGTAGAACTCCACCGCCGCGTCGACGTCGCGTACGTTCAGCGCCAGCTGCACCCGTCCGCCGGCCGGCGTGCCCGACGACGTGCTCGAGCCGGCGCCGCTCGCGCTGCTGACGTCAGCGTTGTTCGATGCACCGCTCTCGGGCCAGGTGCTGGTGTCCAGGGACATGGGTCCCACCTCCTCCGCCGCCCCTACGGAGTGGCATTGACGTATGTCGATGTATTGACCATGCCGCAAGACATGGACGGTTGTCAATGCGTGCGGCAGACTGGGCTCATGACGACATCGACCACTGCCGCCCGGTCGAGCGCGCGGACGACCCGGACGACGCCGCCGGGAGTGCAGGGCCCGGGAGTGCAGAGCCCGGCTCGGCGGGCGGTGGCGTGCTGCGCGCCGCTGGTCCGCGAGCCGCTGAACGCGGCGGCCGCCGAGCAGCTCGCCGGAATCCTGAAAGCTTTGGCGGACCCGGCCCGGCTGCGGCTGCTATCCATGATCGCCGCGCACAAGGGCGGCGAGGCGTGCGTGTGCGACCTGACCGAGCCGCTCGCTCTGTCCCAGCCGACCGTCAGCCACCACCTCAAGGTCCTGCTCGACGCCGGACTGGTCAGCCGCGACAAGCGCGGAGTCTGGGCGTACTACCGGCTCATCGAGGGCGCCCTCACCGGCTTGGCCGAACTGCTGACCGCGAGCACGAAACCGGCAGCCAGTCCGACCTCCGCCGGCTGACCCAGGTCGTCCCGGCCAGGTGGCGACTCACGCGCGACCCCGGACCTGGCGCGCGGAAGCTGACCACGCGGCTCGGTGCTGCAGCCGGACCGGACCAGCCAGGTCCAGCTGCGCCTGCAGCTCCGCTTCCAGGCGACCTGCCAGATCGTCGTACTCGCCGTGCTCATCAACGCGCTGCGCCGGAGGTGATTTCGTCGTCGATGCGCGCTGGATCTGATCGAGGACAGGACTTCTCGGGGCGTGGGCCGCTGCGCGCGGTCGCCATCGCCGTCGTCCTGGGCCAGGCGCGGTTCGACAACAGCCGCAGCCCGTTGAGGCCGACGATGACAGTGGAGGTCTCGTGGCCAGCGACGCCCAGCGGCAGCGGGAGGTAACCGGTCAGGTCCCAGACGACCAGGACGGTGATGACGGTGGCGGCGAAGATCAAATTGGCGGTGACGACCCGGCGAGCGCGGCGGGCCAGGGCGATGACGGCGGGGATGGCGCGCAGGTCGTCGCGGACGATGACGGCGTCGGCGGCTTGCAGGGCAAGGTCGCTGCCGGCGCCGCCCATCGCGATCCCGACGTCGGCGGTGGCCAGGGCGGGGGCGTCGTTGACACCGTCGCCGACGAGCAGGACCCGCCGGCCGGTGTGCTGCAGCTGCTGGACGACGACGGTCTTGTCCTGCGGCAGCAGCCCAGCCCGGACGTTGGTGATCCCGACAATGCCGGCGGCGTGCTCAGCGGCGGAGGGGTTGTCGCCGGTCAGCAGCACCGGGGAGCGGCCGGTGAGCGAGGTGAGCTCAGCGACGGTGGTGGCGGCGTCGGCCCGGACGGTGTCGGACAGGCCCAGGACCGCAGCCGGCCGGCCGTCGATGACGACGACCACGGCGGTGCGGCCGCCCTGCTCGAGCAGGGCGACGGCGCGGCGGGCACTACCGCCGGAGCTGTCGGAGCCGTCGGAGCTGTCGGAGCCGTCCGCGTCGTCGGGGAGGAGCACGGGGTGGCCGACCAGGACCTGCCGGCCGTCGACGAGCGCGTGCACTCCCCGGCCGGGCTGCGCCCGGAAGCCGGTGACCTCAGGCAGGTTCAGGCCGCGGCTGGTCGCGGCGCCGGTAAGTGCCCGGCCAAGTGGGTGTTCGCTGGGTGCTTCGGCGGCCGCCGCCAGCCGCAGCACCGTGTCCTCATTCCGGTCGTCGAGCACGACGACGTCGGTGATCTTGGGGGTGCCGACGGTGAGCGTGCCGGTCTTGTCCAGCGCGACCATGTCGATATCGGCGAGCTGCTCGAGCACGACGGCGTTTTTGACCAGCACCCCGTGCCGGCCGGCGTTGGCGATGACCGACAGCAGCGGCGGCATCGTGGCCAGCACGACCGCGCAGGGCGACGCCACGATCATGAACGTCATCGCGCGCAGCAGCGTCGCCGTGAACCCGGCGCCCAGGGCCAGTGGCAGGGCGATCAGCGCCAGGGTGACGGCGACGACGATCAGGGAGTACCGCTGCTCGACCCGCTCGATGAACAGCTGCCTGTTCGCCTTGGCCTCGGAGGCCTCCTCGACCTGGGTGGCGACCCGCGCCAGCACCGAGTCGGCGGCGGCCCGCTCAACCTGCACAGTCAGGGCGCCGGTGCCGTTCAACGTTCCGGCCAGGACCTGCTCACCCGGCCCGCGGCGCACCGGCAGGGGTTCACCGGTCAGCGCCGCCTGGTCCAGCTCGCTCTCCCCGGACCGGACCCGGCCATCAGCCGGGACCCGCTCGCCGGGCCGGACCAGCACCACGTCGCCAACCGCGAGCTGCGCCGCCGGCACGTCCCGCTCGGTGTCGTCCGGGTCGAGCAGGACGGCGCGTTCAGGGGCCACGTCAAGCAGCGCCCGGACGCTGGCGGCGGTCCGCGAGGTCATCGCGGCCTCCAGCGCCCCGGACGTCGCGAAGATGACGATCAGCAGCGCGCCGTCGAAGACCTGCCCGATCGCCGCCGCAGCGAGCGCCGCGACGACCATCAGGACGTCGACGTCCAGCACCCGCTGGCGCAGCGCCTGCAACCCGGCCAGGCCCGGCTCCCATCCACCAGCCGCGTAGCAGAGCGCGAACAGCACCCCGACCAGCCAGCCCGGCGCGGCCGTCAGACCCACCAGCAGCGCGGCCGCGAACGCCGCCGTGCTCACCAGCGCCCAGCGGACTTCCGGAACCTGGCCGAGCCAACCCAGCCGGGACGGGGAACGCACTTCGGTAGCCACCCTGCGACACTACCTGCGCAGTCATGCAGGCAGGCAGATGCTTAGGGTGGGGGTGTGCATGACGAGCTACCGGACTTCTCGATGCCGAACGAGGAGCAGGTCAACCTGGCTGCGGAGTCGTTCCGGATGCTCGCCGACGCCACCCGCGTCAAGCTGCTGTGGGCGCTGCTGCAGGGCGAGTCGTCGGTGGCGTGCCTGGCCGAGCTGGTCGGGGCCTCACCCACCGCGGTCAGCCAACACCTCGCCAAGCTCCGGCTCGCCCGCCTGGTCAAGTCCCGGCGGGACGGCACGTTCGTCTACTACTCCGCGGCGGACGTCCATGTCCGCAAGCTGCTGGACGAGGCGCTGTTCCATGCCGACCACGCCGACCGGGACCTGCCCGACCACCCCGATCCCGACGCTGAGGCGGAGCGGGTGGCTGCTCGCGGCGCACCGGCGTAGCTCAGGCCCACCGGGCGTGCGGCCACGGCCGCGTTGAGCAGAGTCGGGGTCGCTGCTTCAACTCCGTACAGGAAACTGGCAGCGTCACGGGCCCTCGCGGCAACCAGTCGACTTGGTGTCCTGGTGCTCTGCCCGGTGAAGAACAACAGGGCGGGTGCTACCGCAGCCGGCCGTCTGGGCGGAGCTGGTCCGCGGAGCACGATCTCGTCAGGCTGTCGATCTTGGGGGTGGCCAAGTCACTCCGTCGCTCGCTCGTAGACGCTGACGTGCCGCCAACTGGTCGCGGTGAAGGGCTCCTCTTCCCACCCTCCCCATCGATGGCGCAGGCGAAGGCCAGCGATGCGTGCCATGAGGTCGAACTCCGGCGGAGCGGCCTTCCGGACGCTGATGGGCCCGAGCTGAATGCCGCCGGCGCCGATGCGGACGTGGTTCTCGTCGAGGATCTGGGTGACTGGGTCATAACGGCAGACGTCCAGCAGGACGTGGTCGACGCCGACCTGCTCGGCGTCGACGTACTGGTGCCCGGGCCGTGAGCCAGCGGTCGGCAGCGTGCATTCCAATACGAACACGCCGCCGTCGTCCAAGTGGCGGGCGGCGTTCTCGAAGCACCGGACCTGGCCGTCCTGCGTGAGCAAGTTTCCGATCGTGTTGTACACCAGGTAGACCAGCCCGTACCTGCGTCCCGTGCCGATCCGCGACATGTCCCCGAGGGTGACGTTGACCTGCTCCCCTCCGGGCTTCTCCCGCAGTCGGTCGACCATGTGCTCGGACAGCTCGATGCCGTCCACCGGTACGCCGGCGACAATCAGAGGCAGGGCGATTCTTCCCGTGCCCACCGCGAGCTCCAGAGCTCGCTGCCGCCCGGCGAGGCGGGCGAGGAACGCAACAGTCTCCACTTCGTCTCCACGAGTGTCTTCAGCGTCGTAACGCAGCGACACGTCGTGGCCAAAGCTGGTCCTAGGGTCGAACCCCTCCATCCAGCCCCTCCTTCGTCAGCAGGCCCGCAGTCCCGCCTACCGCCCAGCGTCGAGCGCCGAGCGCCTGGTGACCCTTGCGGCCCAGTTCAGCGCGTGTGCTGCCATTCCGCCACTGCTTTGATGCTGGCTTCACCCGGGGTCCCTCAAAGATGATCGGCGGGGGCCAGGCGGGAGGGTTCGTCTACGTAGGCGGCGCATTATGCCCGGCACCGGCCTCGGATGCGGCTCCGTCCAAGGCCGCTGTCAGCGTTGCGTACGCCGCGTCAACTTCCCCCGCTTGTGTGTGCACGACGAGGCCGTACGGCCTGCTGGCGCGCAGGGCCTCGATTCGGTCGAACATGTCTGCCAGCGCCTGCGCCCCACCGATGGCGCGTGTCGCCTCGGCGTGGTGCTGGGCCACGCCCGGGTCGTGTTGCCGCCGGTGGAACCGGTCGAGCGCGCTGAGCTTGTCGTCCGTGAGGTAGACCTCGAAGAACCGCGCCGCCGACGCCCGGGCGGCATCGGCCAACTGCTCGATGAACTCCGGCCTGGCAACGTACTGCGGGACGACGACGTCGTGGCCCCTGCCAAGGTGCGTGTGCGCCATGGCCAAGGACATGCTCCGCGCGAGCAATCCCGAGGCTTCCTGGCGCTGTTCCCAATGACCGATGAGGCGGCGGAAGCCGTCGATGTCCAGGCAGAAGGACAGGGGCCGGTCAGCGACGTAGCGCCGGGCGAGCGTTGACTTACCGATGCCCGGCGGCCCGTTCAGTAGAACCAGCCGCGGCTGCCGGCGGGGGACCACAGAAGCAGGCTAACGCCGGCTACCGCCGTCGAGGTCAGTCCCACATCCCGATCAGCTATCGAATGCCCCTGGTCGACCTCGATCGACGCGCCAGACGGCGACGACACGACCTTCGCCGCGTTGTGGCGACGCCGCCGCGCACAAGGCGCCCGTACCGGTGACCCGCCCGACAACCATCCCTTGAGACCGGCGGCTCTCCTACTGCTGGCGGGGCGCTCGCCTGTGGTCGGCCGCGCGGCCGCCTGCGGCGACCTGCGGTCCTCGTGTGCTGGTCGGTCAGGGCCGCCTTATTGGTCCGCGGCGTCGCTGTTGAGCTCGTGCTCCTGTCCGATGCCGCGGGTATCGCTTCGGCCGTGGGCCGTCAGCGACCCGCTCGAGCTTGGCCCTGTGGAATTCCTGGCTCATGCTTGGCGGGGTCGCGTTCTTGCTCACCGCACATCGGTACGGCCAACTCTTACGATCCAGATGATGTTCCACGCCTAGTTTAGCCCGGTGAGCGGTGTCCGTACGGAATCGACCTACGGGACGGGATCGGCCTTTCAGGCGTCTTGTCTGTGCCCGTACCGCTGGCGAGCGGCTTCGCCGGAAGTGCCGATCAGCGAGCCAATGAATGCCCAAGTGTAGCCGTGGTTGCGGGCGTGGTCGACCGCTTCTCTGATCGAGCGTTCGGCGTCCGATCGCGATATGACGGCACGTCGAAGTTCGGCGAATACCTCCGGGTCGCGTTCATCGGAAGCGGACGGTTCGTAGTTCTCGAAGCGCTTTGCCAGCTCATCCGCGTGGTCGAGGATGTCTTGGACTGTTCGCGGCATGCTCATCACCTCAGGAACTTCTCGCGTGCTCTCATTGCGTGGACGATGACGACCGCGGTGGCGCCTTCGACTGCACCGACCTCGTAGATGATGGCCGCTTGGTTGGCGCCGATGATCATCGTGAACCCTTCGTCGAGTTCGAAGACCCGTATCGGGTGCGCGTACGCGTGCAGGATGTCTTCATCGCTCACTCCATGTCTGCGGGCGCTCTCTGCGATGATCGGATCGCTGCCCACAGATCCAAGTTAGCTTGTGAGCCCGAACTTGTGCAAGCTAACTTGTGCGCGGCAGGCCCCGGTAGCGGATTCTTCGACGAGCGACGGCCTCAGGATCGACGGCGGCGAGTCCGACGAGCTCGCGCGGCGAGGGCTCACGGTGGTGATCGGCGCCCGCGACCTCGCAGCCGGCGGAACCGTCGCGGCGGAGTTCGTTGCAGGGAACGGTTCGGCGATCGCCGTTCGTCTGGATGTGGCCGGGCATCAAGGCCGAGGCCATCGACACAACCACCCATAACCTGCGGGCGGTCTTTGAGACCAACGTCTTTGGCGCACCCGAGACGACTAGAGCCGTCCTTCCACACCTGCAACAGTCCTCGGTCGCTCGAATCGTCAACGGGTGCAGGACGACACTGACGACTCCGCGTCAGGTCGTCCCGCTTGACAATCGGCCATCGGGGTCCCGGCCGGTGAAGCGAGATGCGGAAGGATCAGCCGGTGCTGCAGTTGTGGCCGGCCGGGGAGCCTGTCGTCATCGATCAGTCTGGGCTGGTGCTCAGGGAGTGGACCGACCAGGACGTTCCGGCGATGGTGGCCCTGTTCGACACCCCGGAGATGGACCGGCGCACCCCTCTCGCGTCGCCCTTCGACGCTGCTGCCGCGGCGGCGTACGTTGCGGCCGCGCACCAGGTGCGGCGCCGACTCGGAGCCCTGCAGCTCGCGATCACCGAAGACGGCGTGGTGCCCAAGGGTGAGGTGCTCATCTTCCCAGCCGGCTCCGCGGGTCAGGTAGAGTTGGCCTACGGGGTAGGTGCTGTCTATGCCGGCCGGGGCTTGGCGCGCCGCGCCGTGATGGTCGCGCTCCGGCTCGCTGCGGCCAGTGGCACGACCAGCGCACGGTTGCACATCGCCTTGGACAATCCGGCGAGCCAGCGGGTCGCTGAAGCAACCGGCTTCGCGCGGCAGGACGACCAGCCGACCGTCGAGCGCCACCGGAAGGAGCAGGTGCTGCACCTGGCGGTGTGGCAGCGCACGCTCGACCCGGCGCTCCTGCCGCTGGTGGGGATGTGAGCGTGAACAAGGACAGCCAGCGCTGCAAGCGGGCCATAACAAGGATGAGCCGCTTGGTCGGGGTGCTGGCGAGCGCAGCATCAGGAAGCCCGGCTCGGCCATGGCCACCTCAAAGCCGAGCAGGCCGACGCACAGGTTCCGGCTGGCCTCGATGTCGTGGCTGCACCACCGCCGTCACCGGAGCCGTTCCGCATGAGTTCACCGGCGGCGCTTCATGCTGAGCTGGCGGAGCAGCGGCTTGTCCCTAGACCTCGTGGCTGCCATCGGTTCTGTTGGCGATCGAGCCGGAGGACCGAGCGCACCTCTTGCCGGCGGGAGCAGGCTGGGCCGATCCAGCGTGGCGCTCAGGCTCCCGTTCCTGCATGCGCCATGGGTGAGGGTCGGGCGCGCCTCGTGTAGTTGCTTCACCGGCGCCCTGGCCAGCCTCCTTGGGCGTTCGACGGGCCCTGCTGTGCGCCAGCGTCATCCTGGCCGTCGGCGCTGTCGCTGCCACCACCATCGCCGCCAGCGCGGGGCACTACGCCGCCGGGCACCGGATCGACGCGGTACGTCCGGCGACGACCCGGTCGGGGTGGTCAACGCCCCGGGCTCGGCGTCGAGCTGGACCTGCGGTCCCTGCTCGGCCGAGCGCAGCTCGAACGCGGCGGTCCGGCCCCCGGGGACCAGCACGGTGCGACTCGCGCTGCTGGGCGCTGGGGTCTGGCCGAGGTAGCGGTGGGTCGTCGAGAAAGCCAACCCCGTCATAGATCGTCGCCCGGCCGCCGCTGGCCAGGAAGCCGGCGGCGAGCAGTACCGCGGGCCGCCAGCCAGCGGGGGGTGGCCCGGTTCACCGGGAGGAGGCCAGCGCCACCGTGACGATGGGCGCTGCCCCGGCGGCGGCGGGCTTGCCGGCCGGCTGCTTCTCCTGCACCAGCGGCTGGGCGATGAGGTAGAGGCTGAAGGCGGTGTAGGCGACCATCGCGACCAGCCATGGGTACTCGCTACGCCGGCCGCGCCGCTCGTCCCGGGCGCTGCCGGCGAGGTGGCGGTGGGCGAGCACGACCGCGACGACGTGCACAGCCACGATGACCACCACGCCGAGGTACCAGTAGAAGGCGCTGGGCAAAAAGGTGTGGTTCGGCTCGTAGCTGTCGTTGAACGGGTACGGCAGGTGCACCGGCCAGGACTCCATCCCGACGGGGTTGCCGACCAGTGGCAGCATGAGCTGGCTGTTGACAAGCAGGTACGCGGCGTTGTGGGCCAACAGGTAGCCGAACGCGATCGGCACCAGGCTGGGCATCAGCCCGGTCAGCGCGACCCGAACCCCCCCGGTGGTCCCGCCGGCCCGAGCGGCTGCCAGTGCGAAAAGACCGAAGACCAGGCAGATCACGGCGGTCAGCAGCACGAAGCTGACGGTGCGCAGGTCCTCCACCCCGCTCGGGTTCGCGCCGACCCTGCCTCGTTCGAACGAGGCCCACTGCGGGGTCGCCAGCAACCCGTCGAAGTTCACGCTGATCAGCAGCAGCATCACGAACGTGATCCGGCTGGCGGTCCGCTGGAACGGCACCACCAGGCCACCGGCGAACCCCCGCCGCCCTTGGGCGCCGAAGCGCCAGAACCCAAGTCGTCCCCAGGTGGAGAACAGCACCGAGAACACCTCGCCGCGCTGCACCCAGGCCTGCCCGGCGAGCAGACCGAGGAACAGGTTCACCAGGGCGTACAGCACGAACCCGGCGCCGATGACGTGCGGCTCGGTCGCCGTCAGGTTGAAGATGAGTTCGCCGCAGGCCAGGGTGAATAACAGCACCACCGCGGGCCACCAACCCAGGCGCACCGGCCAGTTCAGCGGCTCGTGCCGGCCCAGGACGGCCTGACGCAGGGCCGGTCGGTCGGTGAGCCGGGCCAAGTTCGCGAACGGGTTCAGCGTGCGGGTCCAGTCCCCGAGCAGCCCGCAGGACAGCGGTACCGCGATCCACACCAGCAGCCAGAAGGTGGTCGGGACGATGTTCTCCGACACCACGTTGCTACCGGCCAGCCCGCAGGCTGCCAGCAGTACGAGCACGACGACGCTCACCGCCGCCCAAGTCGGCTGCAGCCCGGTGGCTGGGGCCTGGTCGGGCAGTTGGGCTTGGTCGCCACGGCCGGCGGTGACGGTGCGCGGCAGGACCAGCAGGAACGACAGTACGACGACGGCGGCCCCGCCGACACGAACAGCAGCAACGGGATGGGCAGGTCGTAGCGGGCGCCGAAGGCGTGCGCCAGCACGATGGGGGCTTGATGCATCACAGCCAGGTCCTAACGGATGAGGGAGGGCGGGTGGCGCGCGCGTCAGCAGGACGCGTGCACGAGCCCCGGCGGCCCCCGCCGCACCGGCGATGGGCCGCTCCACACACGAGCCGGCGGCAGCGGACGGTCCCGCACCGGACCCCGAACGCTGGGAAGCGTCAGCACTGCGGCAGCGGGCGCGACCAGCAGCCGCAGGATGTAGCCGGCGATCAGGCTCAGTCGGTCGGCCGTCCATAGCGCGGCGTCGCCGGTGTGCAGCACCACGGCGAGGGCCGTGATGGCCAAGCCGTGCCAGAGCAGCGCACGGCCGCTCTGGTGCAGCAGCGCGTCCCCACACAGCGCGGTGAGCACCAGGTGGATCGCCAGCTGCGTACCGAACAGCCAGCCCAGCAACGTCCCGAGCCCGCGTTCCCGGGAGCTCACCGCCCACGCCGCCGGGGCACTCAGTGCCAGCGCCGCGCTGACCTCGACGGTGTCCACACAGCCGGCGGACAGGGCGTGCGCCGCGATCCCCAAGCCACCGGCGCTACCGGCCAGGACAGCTGCCCGGGCGGCATGCAGCCACCCACGACCGGGCCGCAGAGCACGCTGCACCCCCCGAGCATAGGCAGGCAGCAGACATCAGGTCCTGCCGCGCGGGAAGGACGAACCACGCAACCGGACCCAGACTGAGCTCGACTGCTGGAGTGCGGGCTCCCCGAATCACTCCCGCGCGGCCTGCTTGGTCACGCCGAGGACGGCCCCGATCTGCGCCCAGTTCGGCCGTGGCCTCGTGCCGTTGCGACCTGCTCGGCAAGCGTCAGGTTGCTGGCGGCGACGGCACGCAACGCGTCACCCTGTCTCGACCGCTTCGTCTGTGCCCTTGTCGCCGATCTGTCCCGGTCAGGGGTGGCCGTTGCGGGTCAGGTTGGCCTAACCCGGCCGCGCGTGTCGGTTCAGACCGCTACGAGGGTCAGCGTGGGATCCAGGTGACGGAGATGGTCGGGGTCGCTGGTCGCGACGGCTTGCCCGGTTCGCCGCGCGCACAGGACCACATGCGCGTCGACCACGTCGGCCGTCCCGGATGCGGCGAGGAGGCGCCCGACTCCGACGGCGTCCACGCGGTCCAGAGCCACAACGTCTGTTGCCGGTTGGCGGAGCAGACGTGCGAGTCGGGCTTGGCGGGCTGGGTTGCGCACCGCCTGTGCGAGGGCAGCCGCGGGGATGGTGACGCGGGCGGAAGTTTCCTGAGCGCGGGCGAGCATCACAACGAGGCGGCGGTCGTCGCGGTCCAGAGCAATGAGAGCGCCGGCGTCGAGGGTCACTCCGCGGGTCATGCGGCGCCCGTGTGCTGCCCGTGGTCGAGGACGCTGTCGGCCCAGGCTCGCTCCTGGGCCGACAGTTCGCCGCCGGTGCTGGCCAGGGCTTCGCTGAGCGCCGAGCTCCACCCCGCCACGTCATCGAGCGCCACTCCGACGGCGTGCTGGACGAAGCCGGAGATGGAGGGAGCCTGGCCGGCCTCGACGAGCCGGCGCACGTGATCGACGGCGGCAACCGGCAATGTGATGGTGACCTTCTGAGTGTCAGCCATACCAATCACCATACCGCCCTCAAGGTGGCAGTCGGATTGACTGCGGCCGGCCGCGACGCGCGTCCACGCGCTGCTGAGCTGCTCGCTCAGCACCCCCGTAGCGGTCAGCGAGGTCGGCGTCTCCAATGTCGACAACGACCTGCGGGATCTCCCACGTTGACCGAGCTTCAGCGGTGCCGGGAAACCGTTTGGCCGTGCCGATCAGATGACTCATCAAGGTCCGAAGTGGAGCGACGGCTGACCAGCAGTGCCCGTGAGGGGCACCGGACGTACCAGCGAGCGCACTAACCAGTCGTCACAACCTATGCCTACCGGGAACCGCCCTGCTTGGCTCGCTGAGGGTCGGGAACCGCCCTGCTTGGCTCGCGGGGACGGGGCGTAACCCGACCCTCAGCGTCCGGGAGCGGCCTCGGAAGCCCGCGCCAGCGCCGTGCGCCGTACCCGTACCCGGTCCCGGTCCGTGGGCCGAGACCGACGCTGATCGCCGTGCCGGCCCGTGAACGTCCGGCGCTTCGGTCAGCTCAGCAGCGGGGCGAGGTCCTGGGCGAGGCGCACCGCCATCTGCTGACGCTGGACCCCGGTGGGCGGCGTCCGGGTCGGGGGCGTGACCCACCGTTCGCCGATCGGGTCCAGGTAGGTGCCCGGCACGACCTTTGCCAGTGCCCTCAGGCGGGCGCCGTAGGACTGGCCCGAACGCACGGGTCCGACCAGGACCACCTGTGTCCCCGGAGCCCGGCTGCGGATCGCCGTCACAACACCCCGGATGTCGTTCCGGGAGGCCGCCGACCTCGACAGCTGCAATACCACGACGCTGGGTCCAGACTGCAGGTCCACGAACACCTGCAATGGTACGGGCGCCGCCGGGTCGGGCTGCGCGGCGACCACCGGCGTACCGAGCTTGCTCATCACCGTCGCCACGACGGCCCGGTCCGACAGGTCCACGCCGACGAGTACGACGCGCTTCCGGATCGTGGGCGGTCGGATCGGAGCCGGCGACGGAGGTTCCGTCGCTATCGGGGCGGGGACAGGCGCCGCGGGCCTGGTCGTGGTGGCCGGCGCCGCCCGGGCCTCACCTGAGCTCTGCATCGACGAGCTGTGTTTCGCGGTGTACACCACAGCTACGACGACTACGAGTGCGAGCAGAAGCAGCGCGAAGTCGGCCGGCTTCGGGCGCAGTCGTTCCATGCGCGCACAGTACGCAAGCGCACGGGCGCCCCGGACAACCGGCCGGGTCAGCTCGTTCGGGTCAGCTCGTATTCGGGTCAGCTTGTGTGCGAAGAGTTCCGCTCAGCTGGGCGTACCAGGTCGGGGTGGCCGCGGAACCAGCCCAGCGTCCGCTCGAGCCCTTCTTCGTGGCCGATCTTCGGCTCCCAGCCCAGGGTCGTCCTGGCCAGGGTGATGTCGGGTTGGCGGACCGTCGGGTCGTCCTCTGGCCGTGGCATGAACACGATCTCGCTGCTGCTGCCCAGCAACCGCTTGATCGTCTCGGCCAGCTCCAGAATTGAGACCTCGTACGGGTTGCCGATGTTCACCGGGCCGCTCAGGTCCGAGGCGACCAGCCGCATGATGCCCTCCACCAGATCGTCGACGTAGATGATCGACCGGGTCTGCGACCCGTCGCCGGCCACCGTGATCGGCTCGCCCCGCAACGCCTGGCTGGCAAAAGCGGGAATGGCCCTACCGTCGTTGGGCCGCATCCGGGGGCCGTGCGTATTGAAGATGCGGACGATCGCGGTGTCGACCTCGTGGAAGCGGCGGTAGGCCATCGTCAGGGCCTCGGCGTAGCGCTTAGCCTCGTCGTAGACCCCGCGCGGCCCGACGGGATTGACGTGCCCCCAGTAGGTCTCGGGCTGCGGGTGCACCTGCGGGTCGCCGTAGGTCTCGCTCGTGCTGGCCAGCAGGAAGCGCGCGCCCTTTTCCTTCGCCAGCCCCAGCGCGTGGAGGGTGCCAATGCTGCCGACTTTGAGCGTCTCGATCGGCAGCAGCAGGTAGTCGATCGGGCTCGCCGGGCTGGCGAAGTGCAGCACCTGGTCCACCGGCCCGGGCACGTGGACGTACTCGGTGACGTCGACCCTGATCAGCCGAAAGCCGTCGCGCTCCAGCAGGTGGGCGACGTTGTTCGGCGTACCGGTGAGGAAGTTGTCCAGCGCGACGACCTCGTGGCCGTCGTCCAGCAACCGCTCGCACAGGTGCGATCCCAGGAACCCAGCCCCGCCGGTGACGACTGTGCGCATCCGCGGAGGTTAGTGCGCTTCACCCGACTCGCCGGGCGCCTCGCTGGCAGTCCCACCGAGCGTCACTCGGCGCCTCCCGGCACCCCAGTCGTCGAACCCACCCCGCCGCGTCCATCCCGTTGAGGGTCGGGAACCGCCCCACCCCGTACGCCCTGATGGGGCCGATCCCGACCCTCAACCTCGAGCTGGCGACCGATCCCCGCCTCAACCCAGTCCGGCGCCCTCGGCCGGTTGCAGTGATGCACTTTGTGCAGCACTATTGCCAGATGCGCCTCGACGTACGAAGGACCACTCCCTTCACCGCTGAGGACTACGCGGCCGTCCAGTCCTTCGTGGCGGCGGGCACGCCCGAACACGAAGCGCTGGCCCGCGTATCACCCGTGCCGCTACGGGACGGATCGGAAGGCTCCACGCTGCGCGCCCTGACGTTGCTCGGGATGGCCTACGTCCGCGAGCGCGAGGCCGAGGAATCCGATCTTGCAGCCGGCTACGACGAGCTCGCGACCGAGCGAGCCGCGGGTCCTGAGGATGCCACCGGGATGCGGCGGCGCATGGCCCGGCATCGTGCGGGCTCCGAAGGGACGTGAGAGTCCAGCCGACGATCATCACTCGGGGGCGCATCTACCTAGCTCCCCTGGGCACCGACGGAGCGGCCGACAACAACTACTGGCTCTGCGTCTCGAACAACATTCGCAATCCGCGTCTGGACGAGTTCATCGCGGTTCGCATGACTAGCACCCGCAAACCCCAGTTGTCGACCTGGGTCAGCCTCACTTCGCAGGACAAGCCGTGGGTCAGCGTCGCGTGCGACGACCTCGGGCCCATCTGGAAGGACCAGGTCATCAAGGACGCAGGTGCGCTGTCGGCGCCCGCGATGCGCAAGGTCGAGCAGGCCCTGCTGCGCGTACTTGGCATCGAGTCACCGCGGCTTCGCTGAGCCGTCCGGGCGCGCGGCACGCCATCCGCGCACTGTTCCGCTGAGGGTCGGGAACCGCCCCACCCCGTACGCCCCCGCGGGGCCGATCCCTACCCTGGACCGCGAGCTCGCGCCAGGGGTTCCCGCCGCGAGGTGTATCACTTGGTCTTCGTAGAGTTACACTTGTTGCGTGCCCACCACGAGACCACGCCACCTGGTCACCGAGACCGACGACCTGGCGTTGGCTCTTGACGCTGCGGGGCAGCGCTATCCCGGCCTGAGCCGTCCGCAGCTGCTCGTACGACTTGCTCTGGAAGGCCACCGCACGGCGCAGAACGCGCACGACGAGCGTCGCCGGCGGCGGCTGAGTGCGCTCAGCCGACACCGTGGCGCCCTCACCGGCGTCTACGGACCGGACTACCTGACCCAGCTGCGAGAGGACTGGCCGCAGTGATCGTGCTCGACGCCAGCGTCCTCATCGGTTATCTGGACGGCAACGACGCACACCACAGCCCCGCAGCAGCATTGCTGGTGGCCGCCGTCGACGACGACCTGGCCGCCAACCCGCTGACTCTCGCGGAGGTCCTCGTCGGCCCCATCCGCATGGGCAGGCTCGATGCCGTCTCGGAGGTCCTGCAAGATCTCGGGGTCGCCGAGGTGGCCTTCCCATCTGACACAGCAGTCCGACTAGCCCGCCTGCGTGCGGAGACTGGCCTAAAGCTTCCCGATTGCTGCGTGTTGCTCAGCGCCGAGGTTGCGGGGGCCGGCATCGCCTCCTTCAACGACCGGCTGCAGGCCGCCGCTGAGCAGCACGGCCTACCTGTGTTCTCCGGGGGCCGCTGACGTCGTACGCGCGACACGCGGTCACGCGCGGTCAGTCGGCGCGCTGCAGCCGTGCTGACAGGTGCGACTGCAGCGGCTGCTCCACCGCGGCCATGTCGATCGCGTACGCCAGGTCGCCCTCGACCAGCCCGTACAGCCGCTTGAGGGCGTTGACCTGCTTGGCGGTCTCGGTCCGCGCTACCACGTCGGTCGCCAGGTCGATCCGGGTGAACGCGACCTCACCGACGTAGACCTCAACGATCCCGGTGGGGTGCGCGAGCAGCACCTCGACGTCGCGCGGCTGTGCGCCCGGGCGCCAGAAGCCGGTCTCGGTCGCCGCCGGCCGAATCCGCGCGCCGTCGCCGTCGATCAGCCAGGTCCGGGAGGTGTACGACAGGAAGGGCCGCCCGTCGTGGGTGAAGCTCAGCTCCTGCTCGTAGTTGGCGCTCTCGATCGTCGGGTAGCCCACCACCCCGACGCCGCGCCAGGTGCCGACCAGGAACGCCAGGTGCTCGAGCCGCTCGTGCAGCGGCTGCTGACCGTCCGGGGTCACGCCAGGATCGTTCGGCTAATGATCATCTTCTGGATCTCGGTGGTACCGCCGCCGATCGAGGCGAGCTTGGCGTCCCGCAGGGCGCGCTCGGCCGGGAAGTCGCGCAGGTAGCCGTACCCGCCGTGGATCTGGATCGACTCCAGCGCGTTCTCGACCGCGAGCTTGCCGGCCAGCGCCTTGGCGACTGAGGCCTCCACAGTGTGCGGCTGGCCGTTCTGCTTGAGCCACGCCGCCTTGTACACCGCGTTGCGCACCACCTGGCAGTTGATCTCCATCTCGGCCAGCTTGTGTGCGATCACCTGGAAATGCGCGATCGGCTTGCCGAACTGCTGGCGGTCCTTGGCGTAACCGATCGTGTCGGTCAGGGTGGCCCGCATGCCGCCGACGATCCCGGCCAACATGACCGTGCGCTCCCAGTCGAAGCACTCGAAGGCGACTTGCCACAGGGCGCTGCCGACCTCGCCGAGCACCGCCTCGGGCACGACTCTGCAGTCCTGCAGGACGATCTCGGCCGTCGGAGACGAGCGGCAACCCAGCTTGTCCAGCTCGCGGCCGACCCGGAAGCCGGGGTTGGTCGTGTCGACGATGAACGCCGTCGGGCCCTCCGGGGCCCGCGCCAGCACGGTGCACACGTCGGCGATGGGGCCGTTGGTGATGAAGATCTTCGTACCGTCCAGCACCCAGTCCTGGCCCTCGCGCCGGGCGGTCGTACGGATCGCCCCGGCGTCCGAACCGGCTTCGGGCTCGGTCGAGGCCCACGAACCGATCAGGTCCCCACTGCACAGCCCCGGCAGCCAGCGGCGCTTCTGCTGCTCGGTGCCGTGCAGCCAGATCGGCACCGTGCCAATCACCCAGTGGGCTCCGAGGCTCAGCCCGAGCCCACCGTCCCGGCCGCCCTCGGCCAGGGCCTCGTTGACCAGGCAGCAGTCCAGGATCGAGCCGCCCGACCCGCCGTACTGCTCGGGCACCGGCATCCCGGCCACACCTGCTGCGGCCAGCGACTTCCATACGGCTGGGTCCCAGGTGCCGTGCTTGTCCCGCTCGGCCGCTCCCGGCGCGATGACCTCACGGCCGAGCCGGAGCATCGCGTCGTACAGGGCGGTCTGGTCTGTGCTGAGCGAGAAGTCCATGCCCGGGCCTGGTTAGCGCTGGCCCTGGTAGAGCCTGTACACGACGTAGAACGAGAACCAGGTGATGAACAGGAACGCCAGTACCAGGATCGAGCTGTAGACGATCTCGAGCACGGGGGTCCTTCCGTCGGCAGTCCGCTCAGCCTACCCAGCGGCCAGTTGCCCGCCCGCTCTCCGTCGGCGGCGCCGGTGCAGACTGACGCGATGCGTTCCAGGCTGGTGGTGAAGGTGACGGCCGGCGAGGACGCGCCCGAGCGGTGCGCGCAGGCGTTCACCGTCGCGGCGGTGGCCGTGGCCAGCGGCATCACGGTGTCGCTCTGGCTCACCGGCGAGGCGAGTTGGCTGGCCGTGCCCGGCCGGGCCGAGGCGTTCACGCTGCCGCACTCCGCCCCGCTGGCCGAGCTACGGGACGCGGTGCTCACCAGCGGGACGCTCACCGTCTGCAGCCAATGCGCAGCCCGGCGGGAGCTCGCGCAGGACGACCTGCTTCCCGGCGTACGGCTGGCGGGCGCGGCGGTCTTCGTCACCGAGGCGCTCGAGGACGACGCGCAGGCCCTCGTGTACTGAGCCCGGTACATGTGCGGCGCCGACGCGGCCCGGCGGTGCTCGGCGCGGCCAGTCCACGTCTTCATGGTCTGCGTGCCACGACTTGCGCCACCCGATTGGCCTATGCGTTGAGTCGCCACCCCCGTCGAAGCAATGGGAGTCCATCAACTGATACGAGGAGAAACTGATGACGAACCTGAACCTGGCCAGCAATGGACGCCGAGCGGTAGCGGTGGCGGCACTGGCGGCTGGCCTCGCCGTGGCCGCACTGGGCGCGCAGCACGGCACGCAGTCGCAGGTCCACAACCTCGGCCTCGCGGGCAAGGGCCAGGTCTCACCGTCGTCGGCCAGCTGGAACGCTCCGTCGTCGGCCAGCTGGAACGCGACCCCGTCGTCGGCCAGCTGGAACGCTCCGTCGTCGGCCAGCTGGAACTGACGACCTCTGGGGTCTTCGCGCCAGGAATCGGGGCACACTAGCTCTGGCACCCGATTGGTGAGAGGTCGCAATGACTATCGCCTCCGCACCTCCTGCGCCGAGTCCAGCTGCGTCCGGCCACTTCGGCCGGCGCGTCGCACCCGTCACCACGGTCGTGGCCCTCGTGGCGGCGGCCCTGTGGGGGCGGGTCGCGAGCACCCTGCCGCTGTGGGGCGGCCGATGGACGTGGGCGCTTGCATTGGCCGTGAGCTTCGCGGTCACCGAGAGCGCGCAGCTCCACGTGAAGTTCCGGCGGCAGACGCTGTCCCTGTCGTTGTCCGAGATCCCGTTGGTGCTCGGACTGTTCCTGGTCGGCCCCCTGCCGCTGCTGCTGTGCCGGCTCATGGGCACTCTGCTGATCGCGCGATGGCGACGCACAGCGCTGTTCAAGGTCTGCTTCAACGTCCTGGTCTTTACCGGCGACGTTGCGATGGTGGTCCTGCTGTTCCATGCCCTGGCCGGCCGCAACCCCAGCAACGGCCCGCAGGTGTGGGTGGCCAGCTACGTGGCGGTCTTGGTGGCCACCCTCGTCACCAGCGCGACAGTCCTCTACGCCATCGTGCGCGTGCAGGGACGGCTGGATCGCGACGACATCACCTCGTCGTGCTGGCTGGTGCTGGTCAGTACCGGCTTCAACTGCAGCGTGGCGCTTCTGGCCCGGATGGTCGGCGTCGAGGACCCCAGGGCGCTGCCCATCCTGGTCGTCCTCGGTGTGGCCGTGGCCGCCGGCTACCGCGCGTACAGCCGTCTTTTGCAACGGCACAAGACCTTGGGGCTCATGCGCGAGTTCACGGCCGCGGTGAGCGCCGTCGAGGGCACCTCGGCGCTGACCGCAGAAGTGCTGACCCACGTACGAGCAGTACTGTCGGCCGACTACGCCGAGCTGGCCCTGGTCGCGCCAGCGTCCGCCCCGGGAGCCGACGGCACCGCTGTCCCCCTCATAAGTGCCTCGTCCGGCAGTGGTCAGGTGTCGGCCGCACCGCGTCCGGACGAGCTGGTCTCCTCCGTCCTGGCCGTGGACGCCCACCTTCTGGTCCCCAGGAACACGCGCGATGCGGGGCGAAGGCGCTGGCTCGCCCGGCGCGGGCTGCGCGACGCCGCTGCCGTTGTACTGCCCAGCGATGAGGGTTCGCTGGGCTACCTGCTGGTGGGCGACCGGCTCGGCGAGACGGCCAGCTTCCAGCGGGTCGACGTGCAGCTGCTCGAGCTGGTCGCGGCCCATCTGAGCGTCGCCCTGCGCAACGGCGAGCTGGTCGACCGGCTCCGGTACGACGCAGGGCACGACGCGCTCACCGGCTTGCCCAACCGGACGCTGTTCCGCAGCCTCCTGCACGAGAGCTTGCAGGCCAGCGCCGGCAGCCGCGTCGCGGTACTGCTGATGGACCTGGACGAGTTCAAGGACATCAACGACACGCTGGGGCACGACACCGGTGACGGGCTGCTGCGGGAGGTGGGGCGCAGGCTGCGCGCGGCGATGCCGGAGCCGATCACCGTCGCGCGGCTGGGCGGCGATGAGTTCGCCGCCCTGGCCCCCCTCACCGGAACCGACCCCGACGAGGTCATGAGCATCGCCTCCTCGCTCCAGAACGCGCTGCGCGAGCCGTTCGAGCTGACGGGCGTCACCGTAGGAGTGCGCGCCTCGGTCGGGATCGCTGTCTACCCCGACCACGCAGCCGACGCCGACCTGCTCCTGCAGCACGCCGACGGTGCGATGTACGCCGGCAAGTCAGCGCAAGAACCCGTCCAGGTCTACAACGCCGAGCTGGACCGCTCCAACCCGCGCCGTCTTGCGCTGGTCAGCGAGCTGCGGCAGGCCATCGAAGGAGGCGACATCCTGTGCTACTACCAGCCGAAGGTCTCCCTCGACGACCAGACGATCATCGGGGTCGAGGCTCTGGCCCGGTGGGCCCACCCGCGGCTGGGCCTGGTGCCGCCGGATGACTTCATCCCGATCGCGGAACACACGGGACAGATCGTCGCGCTGACCTCCCATGTGCTGACCCTGTCGCTGACCCAGTGCGCCCGCTGGCTGAAGCAGGGCCGCCGGCTCGGGGTCGCCGTCAACGTCTCCCCGCGCGGGCTGCTCGCAGCAGGCTTCGCGGCTGAGGTGCGTGCCGCGCTGAGCGCCGCCGGCGTCCCGCCCGAGCTGCTCACCCTGGAGATCACCGAGGGCGGTGTCATGTCCGACCCGGACCGGGCCCTGCTGGTGCTACAGGAGCTGCACGAGCACGGCGTCGCGCTGTCGATCGACGACTTCGGGACCGGGTACTCCTCGCTCGCCTACCTGCTTCACCTGCCCGTGGACGAAGTGAAGATCGACAAGTCCTTTGTCCTAACCCTGGCGACCAGCCCCCGCAACACCGACATGGTGCGCGCCATCGTCGAACTCGGGCACACGCTCGGGCTGCGCGTCGTCGCCGAAGGGGTGGAGGACCTGCGGAGCCAGGAGATCCTCACGACGTTGCACGGCGATGTCGCGCAGGGCTATCTCATCAGCCGGCCGGTCCCCGCGGCCGTCCTGAACGAGTGGCTGACGAAGACTCCGGTCATGCCCAAGCCGAGCCCAGTGCCCGAGCCGTCTCGGCGGCACCTCAGCGTGGCCCAGGCAAAAGCCAAGTCGTAAACCGTCGGCCTTTGTCAGGCAGGGATGTCGATCGTGACGCCGACAGCCTTGCCCTGTACGGCGGCCACGCGCGCCTCGCTCGACCCGCCGCGGGTCAGCGCCCGGACGGTCCAGTCGCCGGGCGCGGCGTAGAAGCGGAACATGCCGGTGGCCGAGGACTGCACCTCGGCGGTGAACTCCCCGGTCGCGTCCAGCAGCCGGACGTACGCACCGGCGACCGGCGAGCCGGCCTTGACGATGGTGCCCTGCACCACCGACTCGGTGCCGACGTCGAGGCCGTCGAGATCGGTCACCTGGGCGGGAGCGCCACACATATCAGGCCCCCATGGCGACGGGAACGCCTACCAGGGAGCCGTACTCGGTCCAGCTGCCGTCGTAGTTCTTGACGTTCTTCTCGCCGAGCAGCTCGTGCAGCGCGAACCAGGTGTGCGAGGAGCGCTCGCCGATCCGGCAGTACGCGATGGTGTCCTTCGCCGTGTCGAGCGAGGCGTAGAGCGCGCGCAGCTCCTGGTCGCTCTTGAACGTGCCGTCATCGTTCGCGGCCTTGCTCCACGGCACGTTGGCCGCCGTCGGGATGTGGCCCGGGCGCTGCGCCTGCTCCTGCGGCAGGTGCGCCGGCGCCATGATCTTGCCGCTGAACTCGTCCGGACTGCGCACGTCGATGAGGTTCTTGGCGCCGATCGCGGCCACGACCTCGTCCCGGTAGGCCCGGATGCTGTTGTCCTGCTCCTTGGCGGTGTACGTCGTCGCGCGCCGCTGCGGCACGTCCTGGACGAGCTCGCGCCCGTCGAGCTCCCACTTCTTGCGGCCGCCGTCGAGCAGCCGCACGTCGGTGTGGCCGTACAGCTTGAAGTACCAGTACGCGTACGCCGCGAACCAGTTGTTGTTGCCGCCGTAGAGCACGACGGCCTCGTTGTTGCCGATCCCCTTGGCCGACAGCAGCTTCTCGAAGGCGGCCCGGTCGATCAGGTCGCGGGCGACCGGGTCCTGCAGCTCCGTGGTCCAGTCCAGCCGGACCGCCCCCTTGATGTGGCCGGCGTCGTAGGCGGACACGTCCTCGTCCACCTCGACGAAGACGATCTTCGGGTCGGCCAGGTGGGCCTCGGCCCAGTCGGCATCTACGAGCACGTCAGCGCGGCTCATGGGGCAACTCCTTTTTGTCGTGGTACACGGGGGGTCTTGCTCCTGCTAGCCGCTCGCGAACTCCGGACGCAGACGTCAGGGGCGCGGACACAGGCAGCCAGCGGTACGGCAGAAATCCACCGCGCGTCGCTTGACCAGCACCATGGCGCCCACGCTACCCGAAAGGGCGTACGGCTCAGACGTCGGGCGTCGAGACGACCTGGCCGCGGCCGAGCTTGCTGTGCCGGTAGCCGTACAGGCCGTACACCAGGGCGCCCAGGACGAACCAGACCACGAAGCGGACCCAGGTGACGGTCTGCAACTTGCTGACCAGCCAGAGAGAGAAGGCGATGCCGACCAGGGGCGTGACGGGCATGAGCGGTGTGCGGAAGGTCCTGGGCAGGTCCGGGGAGCGGTAGCGCAGCACGATGACGGCGGCGGACACCACCACGAAGGCCAGCAGGATGCCGATGTTGGTGAGCTCGGCGGCGTCTCCGATCGGGACGAAGCCGGCGATGGCGGCGGCCACCACTCCCACGATCCACACCGGCCGCGAGGGCGAGTGCCGAGCGTTGAGGTGGGCGAACCAGCTCGGCAGCAGCCCGTCCCGGGCGATCGCGAACCACACCCGGGAGGCGGCCAGGGTGAAGGAGAACAGCACCGTGACGATCCCAACGATGGCGCCGATCGAGACGATCTTGGCAAAGCCGCCCTGCCCGACGGACTGGAAGGCGAACGCGAACGCTGCCTTGTCCGAGAGCTTCGTGTAGTTCTGCATGCCGGTCAGGACGGTCGCGGCGAGCAGGTACAACACCATCGCGATGCTCAGCGACAACACGATCGCCTTGGGCAGGTTGCGCTCTGCGTCTTTGCTCTCCTCCGCCGCGGTGCTCATGGCGTCGTAGCCGAACACCGCGAAGAACACCGTGGCTGCCCCGGTGGCGGCGCTGCCGAAGCCGTTGGGGAAGTAGGGAGTGAGGTTGTCGACCTTGATGTAAAAGGCGCCGACGGCAATGACCGCCAGCACGATGACGATTTTGATGAAGACCAGGTAGGTCTCGATCCGGGCGCTGGTCTTGATGCCGCGGTTCAGCAGTGCCGCGACCCCCAGGCACAGCAGGACCGCGAACAGGTCGACCTTGTGCCCGCTGCCGGTGCCCGGCGCCCCCAGCGTCCAGGCCGGCAGGTGGACACCGAAGCTCTGAACGAGGTAGCCGACGTACTGCGAGACGCCGATCGCGACGACGGCGACGATCGCGGTGTACTCCAGCAGCAGGTCCCACCCGATGAACCAGCCGACGGACTCGCCCAGCACCGCGTAGCCGTAGGTGTAGGCGGACCCGGCTTTCGGGATCAGGCCGCCGAACTCGGCGTAGGACAGCGCCGCGCAGGCACTGGCGACACCCGCGATGACAAAGGAGATCGACACCGCGGGTCCGACCGCAGGGGACGTGCCACCCTTTGCGACCGGGCCGGCCAGCGCGAAGATGCCGGCGCCGATGATCGCCCCGAGCCCGATCGCGGTCAGCTGCCACAGCCCGATCGTGCGTTGCAGACCGCTGGTCTGCCCGTCGTCCTCGATCGGCTTGCGCCGCAAGATCCCGGTAGCCGGGGGCAGCCCCCGGCGCGGTCCAGCCGGATGGGTCTGCGCCATGTCGCTCCAGCAGATGCGGTCAAGGGTCAAGGGCCACGACTCTGCAGGTCGCCGCCCCAGCGGTCAATGACCCCGCGGAGCGGGAGGGACTCAGCGCGTGGTCAGCACCGTCGGACCGCTTTCGGCGCTGACGACGACACCGGCCGCGGTGGCTTTCACGCCGGTGAGCTTCAGCCCGTACGGCAACCGCCCGAGCGGGACCCGGACGCGGAACGCACCCTTGATCGCATCGCCGATCAGGTTGCTGGACTGCCCCGCCGCGCTCACCGACTGCGGCGTGAGGACCAGGTCGTTGCCGTCGAGGGACACCGTCGAGCTCGCGCTGGCGCTGATGTCCTGACCCAGCACGCTGATGCTGCCGGTGACCTTCACCCGGTCGCCGTCGGGGGTGAACACCAGCATCCGGCCGCTGGACTTCAGGTCGACGTAGCCCACCACCGCCTGGCCGGTGAGCCGGTCGACCGGGATCGACTGCACCCGGCCGCCGAGCGCGTCGGACAGGGGCAGCTGCACGCCGTACAGGGAGGTCGTGAAGTGGGTCAGCCGTACGCCGCCGCGGTCCACGGCGTCGGCGGTGACATCGATCCGGTCGTACCGGCCGGCGAACGCCTGGGTCAGGAACGGGAAGCCGGCGATCTTCACCTTGGGATCAGCGGCGAGCATCGCGCTGGTACGGATCTTGCCGGCGACCTGCTGGGCAGCGACGTACGCCGCAATCCGGTCGGCTCCCACCAGCAGGGCGACCAGGACGAGCAGTGTGACAAGCAGCTTCTTCACGGTGTCCCCTTGTCGGCGGTCACGTGCTGCGCGGCGGTCACGTGCTCGCCAGGACGAGCTGCACGGCCAGGTACGCGACCGGTCCCGCGGCGGCAAAGGGCAGGAGCAGCCCGACCGGGCGCCGAGCCGCGAGGCGGCGGGCATCATCGGGGCCGACCAGCTCGATCGCCGCGAGGTCGACGGCTAGGTCGCCGGCAGCGGCGACGGCCGCGACGGACAGGCCGAGCAGAGCGGCCGAGCCGACGCTGATCCGGTCATCACCGATCAGAGCGGCCACGACGGCAGCGGCCACGGCGCCCAGCGCCAAGGCGAGGCCGAAGCCCAACCAGCCGCGGGTAGCTCCCACCGCCAGCGACGGCCGGGAGCGGACGGCGTCCCCGAGCCGGCCGGCGAGCAGACTCACTCCCAGCGCTGCCAAGGCGATCGCGGCCATCCGACCCCCTGCGAGCTGGCGGACGGCCAGCAGACAGGCGCAGGAGCACACGAGCACCACCGCGACCAAGGTGTCGGCGAGCGACTCGGTCACCCGGGTACGGCCTCGGCGTCCCAGCTGGTGCAGCAGCGCGGCGACCAGCGACAGTGCGACGACCCCGGACAGTGCACCCAGCCGACCGCGCTCGTGCACCACCGCGATGTCGGCCACGAACGCGGCTGCGCCGGCGATGATGGACACCCCCGTCAGGGCGGGCGCCTCGACCAGGGCCAGGAAACCCAGCAGCAGCAGCACCTGCAGGACGAGCAACGCCACACCGAGCACCTGCGCCGAGGCCAGCCCGGCCAGCAGCAGTACGCCCGCAATGAGCGTGGCCGCGAACCCCTGCTTGACCACGGCCCGTTGGCCCGCGCCGGACGGCAGTGCGGGAGCCTCGGCGTCGGTCACTGCGGCATGGTGCCAGAGCCGGCCGCCTCAGCCACCCGCGAACGGCGGCAGGCAATCCAGCAGCGCACCGTCAGCCAGCGGCACATCGGCCCGCTCCCGCCCGCCCACCGGATCACCGTCGAGCACCAGCGAGCAGACCGACAACACCTGGGCGAACCGCTCGTCGTGCCTGGCCCGTACCTGCTCCAAGGCCCCAGCGACCGTGCCGGCGTCCACCTGCTCCTGCGCCGTGCCGGCCGCCGCGCGGATCGAGGCCCAGTACCGGACCGTCGCCGTCACGCCCATCCCACCCTTGTCCGCAGCTCCACCCGGCCAGTCTGCCGCGACCCCATGTGCAGGTCCGGTACCTTGGCGTTTCTGCTAGCGAGGCAATGGCGCCTCTCCCCCGGCTTTCCCAGCCGCCCCGGAGGTCAGCGTGGCCAGCCTGCTCCTGCTCACCAATGCACTCACCCCCTCGGCCGACGTACTGCCCGCGCTGGACCTGCTCGCCCACGCCGTACGCGTCGCACCACTCGAGGTCGCCGCGCTACTCGACGCCGGCCCGAGCGCCGGGCCGGTCGACGCGGTGCTTGTGGACGCGCGCCGTGACCTGGTCCAGGCGCGTTCGCTGTGCCGCCTCCTGCGTACGACCGGCGTCACCGCCCCCGTGTTCGCGGTGCTCACCGAGGGCGGCCTGGTCGCGCTGACCGCCGAGTGGGGCGTCGATGACGTCCTGCTCGACAGCGCCGGCCCCGCGGAGGTCGACGCCCGCCTCCGCCTGGCCGTCGGCAAGGTCGCTGCCCTCACCCACAGCCCCGCGAGCGAGCCCGGCGTCGTACGCGCCGGCGGCCTCACCATCGACGAGGGCACCTACACCTGCCGGCTGCGCGGGCGGGCTCTTGACCTGACGTACAAGGAGTTCGAGCTGCTCAAGCACCTCGCGCAGCACCCGGGCCGGGTCTTCACGCGTGCCCAGCTGCTGCAGGAGGTCTGGGGTTACGACTACTACGGCGGCACTCGCACGGTCGACGTCCACGTACGACGCCTGCGCGCCAAGCTCGGCGTCGAGCACGAGCAGCTCATCGGCACCGTGCGGCACGTCGGCTACAAGTTTGTCGTCCCACAGCTGCCCGCCGTGCTTGCCGATGCGGGTCCGGACCCAGATCTGCCTACGCCGGCACCCCAACCCGCCTACGCGCCGCACAGCTGATCGACCGTTCGCTACGCCCTTCCTGGCGGGCGCGACCGGGCCACCCGACCCGGTCATTCGGCTGACGCCTGCACAACAGCAGGCCGGCGAACACCTCGGCGGGGCCGGGACGCTCAGCCCCGTCTCGCGAGGGTGACCTTGCGACCGCCGACCTGCTGTTGTGCAGGTCTCCGCCTCAACGCTCTCGCGACGCGGTCGGCTCGGCGGACAGTGGGCCGGCGACGCCGGGTGCGGGGCGGGCGATTGCCGCGCCGGCAGCGGGCGCCCGGCGCTAGGTGCTGGCTGCCGGGCCCCGTAGCGTCCGCTGGGTGACGAGCCCCGCCCCGTACGTCCTGACCCGCTTGGCCGCCGACGATGTCGAGGACGTACGCGCGCTGGTCGAACGGGTCGTGGACGCGGACGGCACGCGGCCGCTGTCGGACCACGTGATGCTGCACCTGCCGCAGGGCGGCGACACCGACGTACGGCATCTGCTGGTCCGCGGTGGGAGCGGCGAGGACGGACAGGGCGGCGAGGGACGGCTGCTGGCCTACGCGCACCTGGACGTCACCGACCAGGTCGCCGGGTCGAGCGCCGAGCTGGCCGTCGACCCGCCGGCCCGCGGTCACGGGCTGGCCCGCGCGCTGGTGGCGACCCTGCTCGAGCAAAGCCCGGACGGCCGGTTGCGGCTGTGGGCCCACGGCGAGCAGCCGGCTGCGGCGAAGCTGGCCGAAGCGATGTCGTTCAGCCGCAGCCGGGCGCTGTGGCAGATGCGGCGGTCGCTGGCCGAGCCCCTGCCCGAGGCGGTGCTGCCGGACGGCGTGACGGTCCGCACCTTCGTGCCCGGGCAGGACGAGCAGCGGTGGACCGAGCTGAACAACCGGGCCTTCAGCGCGCACCCGGACCAGGGCCGTTGGGGCGTGGAGGAGGTGCTGCTGCGTGAGCAGGAGCCGTGGTTCGACCCTTTGGGCTTCTTCCTGGCCGAGCGGGACGGCACGCTCGTGGGCTTTCACTGGACGAAGGTGCACGGCCGCACGCACGCCGGCCGCGCACACAACGACGGCGAGCGCGGGGAGCACGCGCACGACCCCATCGGCGAGGTGTACGTCGTCGGCGTCGACCCGGCCGAGCAGGGCCACGGGCTCGGGCCGGCTCTCACCCTGCTGGGCCTGCGCTCGCTGCAGGAGCGCGGACTCCCGTCGGTGCTGCTCTACGTCGACGAGGACAACACCCGGGCGATCGCGGTCTACGAGCGGCTCGGGTTCACCAGGTACGCCACCGACGTCTGCTTCTCGCGCGGCTGACCGGCTGCTCCGGCTAGACCTAATGGAGCCCCTCGCCAGGGTCCGCGATCGCTGCTACCTTCTGCGCGCGCCAACACAACGGCGACCACGTGGCTCGTCACGCCGAATCCTGCCCATGACGCTGCGTGCCAAACCCATCACGCTGGGCAGGAACGGGGGAACCAACGCTTGCGGGGACCGGCCACGTGCCGCGTCTCCTAGGGGTGAAGCCGACCGTCGACGACGGCCTGGCCGGGCAGCTCTCCGCCCGAACCCGACAGCTCACCCCGAAGGCGTGGAGAGAGGGTTTCCATGTCCAAGCACGCCCGGCCGAGCCGTACCAAGGTCCGTCTCGCCACCCTGTCCGTGACCGCCGCCGCCCTCGGGACCGGCGGCGCGCTGAGTTTCGGTGCCGCACCGGCCCAGGCGTCGCAGCCGCCTTCGGTGCTGACAATCGCCAGCCACTTCGCCGGCACGCCGTACCACTTCGGCGGCAACACCCCGTCGGGCTTCGACTGCTCCGGCTTCGTGCAGTACGTCTACGGCCAGGTCGGCGTCCGGCTGCCGCGTACGACCGACGCCCAGTACGCCGCGATGCAGCACATCAGCAAGAGCCAGATGCGGCCGGGCGACGTGTTGTTCATCCCGGGCGCCGGCGGCATGGAGCACGAGGGCATCTACGCCGGCGGAAACGCCTGGTGGGTGGCCAGGCACACCGGCACCGTGATCACGCTGCAGACGCTTTACACCAGCAACTTCGTGGTCGGTCGCGTCAACCGCGGAAGCGTCCCTGCGGCCGCCCCGGTCGCGCGCCATGTCGTAGCCGCCCGAGTCAGCGGTCCCACGCTGCAGATCGGCTCCCGCGGCCCGGCTGTCGTAGTGCTCCAGCACCGCATCGGCGCCGGTGCGGACGGGGACTTCGGCCCCGTGACGCGCTCGCTCGTCCTGCGTCAGCAGAGCGCCCACCGCCTGGTCGTGGACGGCATCGTCGGCCCGAGGACGCGGGCGGCGCTCGGCCTGTAGGTCGGTTGGCTGCTACGCCGGTAGTGCCACCGGCGTAGCAGCACCCGTCAGGAGTTGCGGGCCGCCTTGGCTTTGGCCTTGGCGGCCTTCAGCTTTGCCCGGCGCGACACCCGGCTAGCCGCGTGCGGCAACGACTCCCGGCCGCCCGTGTCGGCAGCAGCGAGCAGCAGGCCACCCAGCAGCCCGAGGTTTTTGAAGAAGTGGATCTGCTGCTGCGCCTTCGCGCCGGAATCCTGCTCGCTCCAGAACGCGTGGTCCACGTACGTGGTGGGGACCAGCGAACCGGCCAGCGCCAGCGCGGCGACCCGCGGCAGGCGTCCGGTGGCGAGCGCGAGGCCACCGACCAGGTGGGTGGTGCCGTTGGCCTTGACCAGCTGCTCGGGCGAGGACAGACCGGCGCTGCGTACGGCCTCCACCCGCCCCCCGGGCCGACGCAGGGAGTCGATCCCGCCCACGATGAACATGCTGGCCAGCAGCGGGCGGGCAAGGGTGCGGGTGGGGCTCACGGTGTCCTCCAGGAACGCAGAGCGGCGCGGTGCCGTCCCGCCCGCCCTACCCCGCCGGCACGGGGGATCACTCCTTGGTCGCCTACGGCGGAAGTTTCCTCACGCCGCGACCGGAACCGCTAGGAGCCGGCCGCCGCACCGGCGGACTTCAGCGCCTTGAGCAGCGGCGCGCCGTCCTTCACCTGGGCGGCCGGCGGCGGCTGTACGTCGACCTTGGTCCCGAAGTCGTACAGCTCGATGGTCGTGGTGGAGTTGATCGGCTTGCCGGCGGTCTTGGCCGACGCCGGCAGGGCGACGGTCTGGACGTACTTGCGCAGCCGGCCCTGGTCGTCCACGTAGGCGTCGAACGGCAGCGTCTTCAGGCCGTTCTTCAGCAGACCCTGGACGAGGTCGTGGGCGATACCAGTGGTCTTGGCCGTGGCCTTGACGACATCGACCGAGCCTCGGTAGTGCGTGGTGCTCGCCCCGCGGACCTGCTCGGTCCCCAGCTTCTGGACCCCCTGGCTCACCGAGCTCAGGGTCGAGAACGACGCGGTGGGGTCGCTGCTGCTGCCCAGCGAGGTGCCACCGATGTCGGCCAGCGACACCTTGTAGAACGACCCGGGCATGTTCGGCAGTGCCAGGTAGAGGTTGCCGCCGGTGATCCGCTCCTGGATCTCGGCGCCCCGGGCCGACCCGGTCGCCGGGAGCTTGATGACCAGCTGGCCGAGCTTGTGCGAGTAGTCGAAGATCCCGTCGCCGCCGAAGACGATCGTCTGCGTACCGACCTTCGTGCTGCTGATGAGGGTGAGCTTGCTCGAGCCCGAGCCGATGACCTTCTTGCCAGCGTCGCGCACCACGGCGACCGAGTCGACCGCGAGCGGTGTCGCGGCCTTGGACGACGTGCCCGTGGAGGAGGAGCCGCTCCCGCTGCCGGACTTCGGCGCGGCGGTGGTGGAGGAGGAGCCGCAGCCGCCGACGAGCAGCAGCCCGGCGACCGCCGAGGCGGTGAGGACGTTGCGGGGGGCAGTGCGCATGCTGAACTCCAGATGACCTTGGGAATGCGGGTGGCCTTGCCATTCTGACATCTGCAGCGCCCCGGCGTGAGGCGGCGGACGCGGTCAGGCGCTGAGCAACTGCAACGTGACCTCTCGTATGTGCGCGGCCTGGCTGTGCACCACCTGGAAGGCCGCGGCCCGCAGCAGGCGCTGCGCCGGGTCATCCAGCGCCATTCCCCGGCCGCCGCGCGAGGCCAGCAGGGCGGTCGTGCAGGTCGTACCGAGCTGCAGGGCCTGGGCGCGCAGCTCCAGCCGCCGCTCGATCTGCTCCAGCCGGTCCACCTCGTCCAGCAGCGCGTACGCCTGCGTCCGCACCTCGAGCACCTGCTCCCGAAGCGCCCGCGCCGGGCCCGCCGCGACCTGTTCGAGCAGGTCCAGCGCGGCCAGCGCGATGCCGAACGTGGAGGGCTGCACGTTGGCGTTGCCCGCCCGGTCCTCAACGGTCCACGCCTGGTACGGCAGGACCGCGGTGACGGCCTCGTCGGGCAGGATGACCCCGTCGTACTGCACGGCGTGGGTGTGCGTGCCGCCCATCGCCGCCAGCGCCAGCTCGCCGGTGCTGCGCAGCCGCTCGGGCCGCGGCAGTACGCCGAACACGACCTCACCCGCCGCCGACAGGCCACCGACGAGCACCAGGTCCAGCATCGGCCAGCCGGTGCACCAGGGCTGTGGCCCGTCGAGCCGCCAGCCGGCGCCGACCCGCTCGGCAGTCACGCTGGGGTGACGGGTACGCAGGTTGCTCCAGGCGACGCCGCCCAGGGCGCGGCCGCTGCACAGCTCGGCGAGGTGGCGGTCCGCCAGCCCGGTGTTCTTGCCCGATGTCAGGCTCTTGGCGACCGGACCGTGCTGGAACCAGACGAACCAGGCGTCCGGACTCGCGCCGGCGAGGTCCTCACTGACCTGGCGCTGGCCGGCGGCGCCGAGGCCGCCGAGCTCGGGCGGCCCGAAGACCGCCAGCAGCCCAGCGTCGGCGAGCTCCTGCACGACGCCCCGGTCCACGCCGTCCCGCTCGAGGTCGGCGGCCCGCACGGCCAGACTCTGGATCAGCTGCTTCATGCATGCAGGTTGTCAGACCGCCACCGGCTCGCGCGCCCCGGAGCGGGCATTCGACCGCTCACCCAGCAGGCCGTACGACGCAGCGAGCCCTCCCCACAGCAGGGTCGAGGTCGCGAGGGCCAGCAGCCGGAACTGCCACAGCAGTGCGGCCGGTACGGCGAGCGCGTCCGGGTTGCCCGGCAAGACGAAGGTGAGCGCGACGGTCGCGATGAGCACCCCGACGACCGACAGCTGACGCACTGGCGCCCCACGCCCGCCGAGCCGGCGGGCGACCAGGACGGCCACGACCGCGCCCACCAGGCCGAGCACCACCGCTGACAGGTAGCTGTTCGTGCGCAGGCCGATCGTGGCCGGGTCGCCCACTCCGGGCGGGTTGGCCGGGTAGCGCAGGAACGGCACCAGGTAGACCCCGAACCAGGCGGCCGCTCCCAGCCGGACGGCCCGCCCCCACGGCTCTCGGTCGGGGTCGGAGGGGTGCAGCACCGTCAGCAGCACCCCCAGCAGCACGCCGAGCGCGACCCCGGTCGCCGTGGTGGCGACCAGGAACCCCAGGTGCTGGGTGTGCCGGTCGAATAGCTCGGCGGAGTGCTCGCCGGCCGCGGCCTGCCGGGCCGCCTCGAGTCGTACGGCCCGGTCCATCACCGGCTCGGCCAGCAGGAACCCGAAGGCGCCGGCGGTCGCGCCGCCGATCAGTCCCGCAAGCGCCCCGCGGCGCAGGCCGCGCAGCAGGTCCACCTGGTCAGTGGCAGGGCGCGCCGAGCAGATGGCGCCCATCGTGTGCGAACTCGTGCAGGTAGTTAGCGGTGGTCGCGACCTTGCCGAGCACCGGCGAGAGCAGCTGCCCCTGGTCCAGGAAGACGGCGTACAGGGTCAGCAGGGCGAGCAGGACGGCCGTGCTCGTCACGACGAGCGCCAGGGCCGAGGCGGCGTGCGGGCGCGCAACCGCGCCGGTGGTGGTGCTGACAGCCATGTCGAACTCCTCTTCCGGGGTTTCCACGCCCCGCTCGGTGAGGTGGCGACGGGTCAGTGGCGCAGACCCTGCCCGTCCGGAGGGTCGCGCGTCAAGGCGGTCCGTGGCCAGGACGACGGCCCTAGACTGCGCGACGTCAGCCGTCCGGCCCCCAGGAGGCCGCAGTGCGCAGGGCAGTGCAGCACGACGTACTGCTCGCGGCCACCGCGGCGCTGGGCGTGCTGCTGGTGCACGACCTCGGCTACGTACTGCACCACCCGTTCTGGCTGGACGAGGCCTGGGTGGTGGACTCGACCCGCGTGCGCCTGGCGGACCTGGCCCAGGCCACTGCCTCGTCCCCGGTCGGTTTCAGCCTGCTCCTGCGTCTCCCGATGCTGGGCGGGGAGCAGCGGCAGCGCCTGATTCCACTGGCCTTCGCCGCAGCAACCGTGTCCCTGGCCTACCTCTGTGGACGTCAGCTCGGCCTGCGTCGGAGCCTGTCGTTCCTGACGCTGGCGCTGCCGGCCTTGATGGTTCCGGCCCTGCTGGTCCGCAACGACCTCAAGCAGTACACGGCCGAGGCGTTCTGGAGCCTTCTGGTCCTGCTGCTGCTGCTGCGCCTGGAGTGCGACTGGGGGCGCCGCCGGCTGGTCCTGCTGGCGGTCGCCGTCGGCCTCGGCCCCCTGTTCGCCTACGCCGCCCTGTTCGTCGGCAGCGCAGCGCTGGTCGCGGTGGCTGTCACCACGCTGTACGAGCGACGGTGGAGCCGACTGCGGGAGGTCGGGGTCGCCGGGCTGGGCGCCCTGCTGCTCGTCGTCCTCGGGCTCGTCGTGTTCGTGCTGCCCAAGCAGAACCCGGCCCTCACCCACTACTGGGACGGCTACTACCTGCCGACCGATACCTCGCTCGCCTGGGCCTTTCTCGTCGATCGCCTGCAGGCCGTGGCCCCGACGACCGGGCTGGGCAGTGTGCCGCTCGTCCTGCTGGGCTGCAGCGTGGGGACCGCCGGGCTGCTGCTGCGCCGACGCAGGGCCTCGGCCCTGCTGCTGCCGCTGGCCTTCGCTGGGGCGATGCTGGCCGGCGCGCTGCATCTCTACCCGCTGCTGGACCTGCGCACGTCCACCTGGCTCTCGGTGCTCGCCCTGGTGCTCACCGGCCTCGGGGTCGGCCAGCTCTGCCAGCACCTGCCCGTACGACGGCGGGGCGCCGCGGTTGCGCTCGCCGCGCTCGCCGGGCTGGGCTTCACGTCGGGCAACCTCGGCGAGGTGCGCTCGCATCACCTCGCCGATGAGGACGTGCGCGCTCAGACGAGGTACGTCCAGCAGCATCGGCAGCCCGGCGACGTCGTCGTCGTCGACCTGACAGCCAACTACGGCTACGGGTACTACGCGGGCATCCGCCCGCTGCCGATCATGCACAGCCCTCTCGTGGCCACCGGCTTCCTGGTCCGCCTCGACGACCCACAGGTCCTGGCCATGACGACCCAGGCCCGGGACGCACCTGCGCAGGCGGTACGCGCCGCGGCCGCCCGACTCGGACCGCACGGCCAGGTCTTCCTCGTCCGCACCCACGTGGGCGCCTTCGAGGGGATCGGCTGGCGGGAGGCCTTGTCCGGCAGATCCGTGACGGCCCTGCCTGTCGGACCGGAACCACTGCTCGTCCTGCCGCCGACTGCACCCTGAGCGGCGGGTCTGCTCGTCCGTGCTGCCACCTCGAGCCCGCATCTGGCCCCGCTGCCGTTGCCGGACGTACGCTCGGTGCAGGGGCCGGCAGGTGACCGGCAGCCCGGAGGAGGCGTACATGTCGACGGTGCTGGAACTGCTGCTGCTCGGCGCGCTGCTGACCCTGGCCGGTGTGACCGCCGCCGTGTTGAGCGTCCGCTGGGCCGTCCGCCGGGCCCGACGGATGCTGCGCGCGCGGCTCAGCGACGCCCTCGGCGCACTGCACAGCCGGCGGGCCGGGTTGCCGACGTCTTGGACGACCGTTCGCCCCGGCCAGGCACACAGCGCGCTCGCAGCCGGCGTACGGGCTCGCGCCTGCCTGCCCGGGCCGGCGCAGCAGGTCGCCCTCGTCCGTCGGGGCCTGGCCCGCGACGTCGCCGGCACGGCGCGGGCCGTGGACGCCGGGCAGCAGGCCGGGCGGCCGGTCCAGGGCCTGGCGGGCGTCGTACGCCGCCTCTACGAACCGGCCCGCGCGCTGGACGTCGACCTCGCCGTCATAGCCGCCGAACCCGACCCGGATGCGCGGCAGGGGCTGCTCGCCGCCCAGTCCGAGCGACTCGAGCTGCTCCGCCGCGCCTGCGCCCAGGTACGCCACGGCGTCCTGCTCGCCGGCTCACCGAGCGCGGGTCCGCTGCTGCGTACGCTGACCGGCGAGCTGAACGACGAGCTTGTCGCACTCGGCCTGCGGGCCCAGGCTCATCAGGAACTCGCCGCCCTGTAGATCGCTGCTCTGCAGACCGCGTGCCGACACGACGGCCGTAGCCCTGAGATACTGGCGGGCGTGAGCGTCGAGGAGGTCAGTCGGGCCGCCGTCGGGCGCGCCGCCGGATCCGCCCGAGGCAGCCACTCCGTGCCGCACGAGCACCTGCGGCGCCGGGCCGGCCTCGTCGATCTCGGGTGCATCGCGCTGCTCGTGGCTCTGGTCACCGGCATCGAGGTCGCGGTGCGGCACGCGGCGCTGCGCCCCCTCTGGTACGACGAGCTGTGGCGCGCGCACTACCTCAGCGTGCCCATCGGCCAGTTCTGGTCTGAGATCCGCCGGGCGAACGCGCCCTCCGCCCTCGGCTGGGCGGTGCTGTCCCGCGCCGCCGCCGATCTGCTCGGCTGGCACGAGTGGGTGCTGCGCCTGCCGCAACTGGTCACGCTGCCGCTGCTGGCCGCAGGCACATACGCACTCACGCGCCGCTTCACCGGGCCGGCCACAGCGGTCGTAGCGGCCGCTCTGCTCGGGGTCTCGGGCACCATCACCGACCTCGCCACGCAGTTCAAGCCGTACACGATCGAGGCGATCTGCGCGATTGCCGTGCTCGCACTGTGGCTCGCCCGGCCAGCCGGCACGGGCCGGACCACCGGGCGGGTCGGCCGGCGGACCCTCGCCGGGGCGCTGACGGTCTTGACGGTCCCGCTCGCGTTCCTGATCGGACCGCTCGCGCTGGCCGACGTACTCCTGGTCCGTGGGGGTTGGCGGCCGCGCCTGCGGGCCGCGCTGGAGGCGACCCCGGCGGTGCTGCTGACCGGCGCACACGCGGTGCTGTTCGTGGCCCGCCAGTCAGGCCAGCGCAAGGGCAACTACTGGGCCGACCACTTCCTCTCCGGCCGCGGGCTCACCGGCGGCCTGCACTTCATCGGCCACCAAGTGCTCGCCATCGCGGGCTCGGCCCCGTCCGGCGTGGACCGGACCGACGTGAACCTCGTGCACACCATCACCGACGGTACGGCGGTCGAGACCTGGGTCCTCGCCCCCGCCTTCGCGGTCGCCTTCCTGCTCGGCGCCCTCGTGCTGATCCGCCGCACCGACGGCCGCGTGGTCCTGTTCGCGGTGCTCGGAGCCGAGGCGATGGAGCTCGCGGCCAGCGCCGACCGGTACTGGCCCTTCGGCCCCGCCCGGACCAACCTGTTCCTCGTACCCCTGCTCGTGCTCGTCCCGGCGGTCGGCATCGGGGACCTGGTCGCCCGGGCGCGCCGCCACCTGCTGCTCGTGCCGCCGGCGCTCGTGCTCGTCGCGGTCACCATCGTCGCCCTGGTCTCCGCATCGTCCTCGACCCAGCGGCTGTACGAACAGCAGCGCGACCTACGACTGATCGACCAGCTCGGCGCCGCGACCCAGGCCGCGAGCAGGCTGGCCCAGCCCGGTGACCTGACCGTGGTGACCGGGCCGCTGGTCCGCCCCGGCTGGCTGTACACGATGGACGTCAGCGCGGACCGGCCGGCCGGGCTGCGGCCCATTCCGTCCGCGGAGACCGTTTTCGTCCCGTTCGACGGGGCCACAGCGGACCGGACGGCGCTGACCGGTCGGGCAGCACGTCCCAAGCAGGTGCTGCTGTTCGTCCTGGACATCGAGCGCAGCACCGCGCCGCCAGTTCTGGCGCGGCTGCGGTCCGCGGGCTTCTGCCCCGTGAGCAGCCGGGACTTCCTGCTCACCGGCCGACTCACGGTGCTGCGGGCCTGCTGACCTGACGCCCGCCCTGGCGCGGTACGTATTTGCCTGCGGCAGTCAGGTATCTAAGATGGGCTCGTGCCTCGGTTGGAGAATCTGCTCGCCGCCCAGAGCCTGGCCTTGGTTGACCGCATCCAGGCCGCGGAGACCGGGTCGTCCGGTGGGTCGATGTCGGGTTCGGAGCGAGCGGCTCTGGTGACGTTGCTCGCCCACCCGATGCGCCCGGTTCAGTGGCTCGGCGACGTACTCGGGTTGACCAGTTCCGGTGTGACAAGACTGGTCGATCGTCTGGAGGCTGCTGGCCAGGTCACCCGAGCAGCAGGCGCTGACGGCCGTCACCGACACCTTAGGTTAACGCGAGCGGGGCGGGCGGAAGCCCGATCGGTGCTGCGCGCTCGGCAGGCAGTGGTGGCCGCGGTCGTCGGCGGACTGTCTGCCCGCGAGCGGGACCAGCTCGAGCGGGTGCTGGACAAGATCGTGAACGGCTTGGCGTCAACGCAGTTGCCGGCGCTGCAGGTCTGCCGACTGTGCGATCGCGCCGCCTGTGCGGCAGGTGGTCGCGCGTGCCCTCTGGACCACACCGTCGGCGTGCAGGAAACCGGTGGGTGAGGTGACCTCGGTGAGCGAGCCCCGCGACAGCATCGCAGGGACGGTGGTGCCTGGCGTAGCGATGATCGCGGTCACCTTCGGCCTCGCCCGCTACGGCTACGGATTGCTGCTGCCGGAGATGCAGGCGGACCTGGCGGTCAGCCCCGCGGCGGCCGGGCTGATCTCCTCCACCGCGTACGTGTCCTACCTCGCCGCCAACTTCGCGGTCGTCTGGCTAACCACCCGATTCGGACCCCGCTGCCCGATCGGTCTGGCCGCAGCGCTCGCCGCCGTCGGCATGACCGAGATCGCCACCTCCAGCGGAACTGTCGCTCTGGCGCTCGGAGTCCTCGTGGCCGGGGCCGCGGCTGGACTGGCGTTCCCGCCGTATGCCGACATTGTCGCGCAACGTGTCCCGCGGCCGCGTCGCGCGCTTGCGTGGTCGGCGATCAGTTCGGGCACCGGCTGGGGTGTCGCCATCGCCGGGCCCATCGCCATCGGTTTCGGCGATCGCTGGCGCCTTGCCTGGCTGGTCTTCGTCGTCCTCGCCGTCGCTGCGGGCATCGTCGCAACCCTGCGCGCGCCCGCCCGCAGCACCGCCCCGCAGCACCTGCCGCAGCTCAGCTGGACGTGGTTCGTGTGCCCGAGGTCGCGCCCGCTGCTGCTGTCGTCGGTCCTGGTTGGTGCCGGTAGTTCCGTCTGGTGGGCCTTCAGCGTCGACGGACTGCGGCACGCCGGCATCGCCGCCACCGATGCCAGGATCGTGTACGCCGTGTGCGGCGCCGCCGGCGTGCTCGCGTCGCTGAGCGGAGCTGTCATCGATCGGATCGGGCTGCGGCGTAGCTATCTGATCGCCTGCATGCTCCTGAGCGCCGCACTACTGTTGCTCGGCTTCGGGGCCGGGCGCATGCCCGTAGCGGTCCTGGCAGCAGTGCTGTTCGGGATGTTCTACAACGCGGTCATCGCCACCCAGGGCGTCTGGAGCTCCCGCGTCTTCGCCGAGCGACCCTCGGCCGGACTCGCCGCCTTCAATACCGCGCTGACCCTCGGCACCGTCATCGGCCCGACCGTCGCCGGCGCGGCCATCCACCGCAGCGGCTTCACCGCAACGCTCATCGGAGCGGCCGTCGTGATCGTCCCAGCAGTCTTCTTCTGCCCCCCAACGGCCCGCCGTCGCGAACTGCTCGCCGCACACCACTGCGCAGCCACGGCCTACGCTCAAGTCGGGGCCGAAGCGGCCGATAGATCAGCGTGCTGACTTGCCACCGCCGCCCAGACTCGGTCCGGCGCAGTGCCTGAGCACACCTCGAGCAGCCGACACTGCCCTTCGGACCCCGGGCAGGTCACCGCGCTGACGACCTGGGCGGAGCAGAGTTGGGTGCGGGCCTGCGCACTCTCGATCAGGACCACGGCTGGGTTGTCCCCCAGCCAGCGGCTGCTGCTCGCCCTGGTCCTGTTCGGACCGGCCACTTATCAACAAGCCGCCGACCACACCGGCCTGACCGCGGCCGAGGTCAGCCGGCGCTGCACCTCCGCCCTGCGACAGCTTTTCCTCGCCTGCCGGGTAACAGGCGAAGAAAGCTCAACCCCCAGAACGCACTGCGCATGACCGGCCGCAGCACGACGGCCGGCACCGGGATGCCCGGAGCGACGACCTCGCAGTCCCCGGCGCCGGCGAGCAGGAAGCTCCCGGGGGCGCGGGACGTGGCCATGTGGCGCTGCGAGAACTGCGCGAACGACACCCCGAGCCACCGACGCAGGTGCTCGGACTGCCGCACCAGCCGCTACTGACGATTTCGGCTCTGTGGCGGCGTAGGTCTGCCGGGCAGCTTCGGACGTGCGGTAGTCCTCAATGGCCAGTGCTGCGGATCAGGACCGGTCCCAGCGTTGAACCGCGGGCCGGAAATGACCTGAACCCAGCCCTTGCGGAAGCCCTACAGGGGATCTGTGCCGAAGACGAGACTCGGTGGCCGAGCTCCAGAATCTGTTGCGGATCCCGTCGGCCACAGGGACACCGGCGGAAAGCGAGGCGCCTCCTTCTCAAGGGCGAGCAGGTCGACCGGACCCGCTGCTACTCCTTGAGGAACCACGACAGCGCAACGAGCAGCCGCGCCGAACCGAAGCACCTACCACCGGAGCCGCCATCAGGGAATCTCAGCCGGTCGCGCGGGAGGTGCCGAACGCCTGGTCCAGGGTCTGCGGGGTCAGCTCACGGCTGCGGATCAGCTCCACGAGCTGGCCGTACAAGTGGGTGACAGTGGGGTGGTTGGCGTGCCCGAGCAGGACGGTGCCGGGCCGCACGTACAGGCCGGCCTGCTGCAGCAAGACCTGCGGGGTGAGCAGCCGAGCGTCGCCGAGCGAGCCGTTCCACATCAGCGTCCGGGTCGAGCCCAGGCCGGCAGCGACGCTGTCGGTGTGCTCGTTGTGCAGCCCGAACGGCGGTCGCCACCACGGCCGGGCGGTAGTGCCGAAGGTCCGCTGGATCCAGTCCTCGTTGCGTTCGAGCTCGGTGCGGATGAGCGCGTCGGAGAGCCGGGTCATCCTGCGGTGGCTGAACGTGTGGTTCTGGATCTGCACCTGACCCGCCTCGATCAGGGGGCGCAGGGCCGCGGCGTGCTGCTGCCACACCCCAGCGTACGCGCCGTTCGGTCCGAAGGTCACCGCGATCCCGCTGTCCTGAGCGAACCGCACGTAGGCCGCGACCGTCTCCGGGTCGAACCCGTCATCGATCGTCAACGCGAGTCCGCGCCCGCCGCGGGGCAGGCGCTCGACCAGGTGCGGGGGCCCGGGCCGAGCTGGGGGGATCGGCGGCAGCGGCCGGGCCGCGGCGACCGCGAAGCGCGGCCCAAACGGCGACGGACGCGGTGACCGCGCCGGCGCCGGGGTGGTCGGGCGGCCAGGCAACGGCAACGCGGTACCGGGCCGTGACCGCTGCTCGCTGCAACCCGCCAGGGCCGCAGCAGTCCCGGCCGCCAGGATCAACAATCCCCGACGGTCGATCTGCATGCAGGCAAACTACCGGGCCGGGGTCGGGTACAGACGCTTCGGGACTGACCGAAGTAGCTCAACCGATCTGGTCAGCGAGCGAGGACGGCCCAGGTCGCGGTGTCGGTGACCCCGGTCGCGAGCAGGTGATGCGCCTTCTGGTAGGCGATGAGCGCGGCGGCCGTCTGCGGCCCGAACTGCCCGTCGGCCGGCACTCCCAGCGCCGGCTGCAGGGCGGCAACTGCCGGGTGCACCCAGCCCAACCGCATCAGCCAGCCCCGGTACGCCGACAGCGGCTTCGCCGCCGCGACCGGAGGCGCCGGGACGGTGGGTACGGCGAGCAGCGCCGCCCAGGTCGCGGCATCGGTGACGCCGGTCGCGGGCAGGTGATGCGCCTTTTGGTAGGCGATGAGGGCGGCCGCGGTCTGCGGCCCGAACTCCCCGTCGGCTGGCCGCACGCCCAGCACCGGCTGCAGCGCGGCGACCGCAGGGTGCCGCCATCCCAGGCCCATCAACCAGCCGCGGTACGCCGACAGCGGCTTGGCGACCAGGGCGGGAGGCGGAACGGTGATACCAGACCCCGCCACGACCGAGGCGGGACGCCCGACGAGATAGTTGGTGGTGTAGACGGTCTGCAGCATGATGACGGTGCCGGCGTGCGCCGCGACCCACCAGGAGTTGCCGCCGGCGTAGATGCCCTCGTGGTAGATGTTGCCGCTGCCGTCCGGCAGGAACAGCACGTCCCCGGGTCGCGTCTGGTCGCTACGGATGTGCTGCATGGCGGCGTACTGCTGGTTGGTCGTCCGGGGCAGGCTGATCCCGACCTGGCGGTAGACGTACTGCACGTACCCGGAGCAGTCGAAGCCCGCCGGGGTGGTGCCCCCCCCCAGAGGTATGGGTCGCCGGCATAGTGACTGGCCACCGTGACCACCGTTGCGCCGTCGGCGGCCTGCGCGGGAGCGCTGGTGAGCACCCCGCTGGTCGCGAGCGTCGCCCCGGTCGCGGCAAGGACGGCGAGCCGACGTGCTGCGCGGCTGGGTCGGGCGTGCTTGGCCCGGGCGTTCCGGGCGTGGCTGTGCTGGGACAAGGCCATCTCCTTTTCGCGCTCACCGCCGGCTGTGCACCGAGCAGGGACACCGGGCGTACGACGGGCTGTGGGTTCCCTCGACAGGTGCCGGCCGTGGCTGAAGCCCACCGGGCCGTCGGCTCACCGGCTCAGCGGGTCACCGGTTCGATCCAGGCCAGGTACACCGAGCGGCCCCCATACGGGGGCGCCTGCTCGATGAGGACGTGGCACAGCAGCTCGGTCCCGTCTGCGTGCAGCGCAGGCAGGGTCACCGGCACGCCGAGCAGGTGCACCTCGCCGGTACTCAGGTGCCGGCTGAACCCCGCGACGTGCCCTTCCCGCAGCCGCGGTGGCACCAGGGTGATCACCCGCCGACCGATCAGGTCCTGCGCCTGCCAGCCCAGCAGCTGGGCGAGCACCGTACTGACCGCCAGGATCCGGTTGGCGTCGTCGGCAGCCACGACCCCACGATCAGCATCCCGGATGACGCCCGCATCCCAATCGCCAAGCGGCCCCTCGACCGCGGTGTGCACTTCGGTACTGAAGCGATCCTGAGCGATACCGGGCCAGGGCGAGGGCGGCGCGCCCACGAGCTGGGCGACGACCTGCTCGCAGGCCCAGTCCCGCACGGCCAGGATCTCGGGTAGGCCGGGACGGACCAGCAGCCGGCCCTGTGCGGCGAGGCGTTCGGCCGCGTCCAGGGTGTCCTGCAAGACCTTGAAGGCGGGCGAGAGCACGGGCGGGATGTGCAGGGCGACGTCCAGCGACCCGGGCAGCCAGGCCAGCGGGTTGGGGTGCCCGGGCGGCGCGCCGCCGACAGTGACCGGCTGCTGCGACTGCTCCACCCCGGCCCACACCGCCGCGGTGAGGGTGCCCCGACACAGGTCGGTCGCGGCTAGGTCGACCTGGACGTCGTCGTGCTCGGCCAGGTACAGCGCCAGCTCGCGGGTGAGCGCGTCGTTGTGCTCGCCCGCCGCGAGCCACAGGGCCGCGGGAAGCGACAGCAGCACGACGTTCGGCTCTACCGGCGGAACTGGGCTGTCCGGCGCAGGCTCCCCCGGCTGGATCTCGGGCTCGTCGTCGAGCTCCCAGTCGGCGTCGTTCCAGGCCTCAAGCAGCTCCTGCTCGTTCTGCTCCGCGGGGTTGCCGGTGAGGGTGAACCAGACCGTCTTGCCGTGCGGGCCGACGTCGCCGATGCCGTGCTCGGAGGTCAGGGCCGCGACGAGCGAGAGCCCCCGGCCGGTGGTCGCCCGGGCGTCGTAGGAGCGCTGCAGCGGCAGGACGGGACTGAAGTCGCGGACCTGTACGCGCAGCCGGTCCTGCTCGACGTCGACGGTGAGCTCCAAAGCGGTATGTGCGTGCAGCACGACGTTGCTGACCAGCTCGCTGCAGGCCAGCTCGGCGACGTCCAACCACCGCTCGCCGGCGGTGCCGAGAAGGACCTCGCGGAGCAGCTGCCGGGCCTGCGCGGCACTGCGCAGGTCGGCCGCGAGCGTGGCCGTACGGCGTACCCCTGCCTCCGCCTGCTCCGTGTCGCCGGACCGTCCCGTCACGACCGACACAGTAACGGACAAATGGTAACGCTGAGTGTGCTGCCCGATCCCCAGCTCGCGCGCACCAAGCGCGACGGGAAGGCGTCCATGGCGCGCCCGCGTCACGTACCGCCCGACGGGGGCGGCGCGCAGGCGAGGATCTGCCGGACCATTAGGCACTCAGTCTTCGCGCTTCAGGCGTGCCGAACCGGTAGGTACTTGTCACTTCGGCCGTCTACAGTCCAAACATGTACGGGCTGGAAGTGCGCATCGGCAGCATCCGAGGCCTCGTTGCCCTGCATGTGTACCGAGTGCTTCTGGAGGAAGTACGGTCTCTTTTGGCTGAGGTGGACCAGCAGTCTCGACGGGTGGGGTCCGCGACCACCGAGCCAAGCCACATGACGTGGGCCGTGCGCCACGAGCAGGACGCCACCGGGCTGAGACTGCGCCTGGAGCCCTTCGAGCTCGATGTCGACCAGCAGCGGGTTCTACGGGCCGCTGAAGCGGTCGTCGTCGGCATCCACCAGCTGGCATTCGAGCCCGTCATCCCGCCCTTCTACACCGAGGACGCGGTGAGCACCCTGGCGAAATTCGCAGCTCGCCGTGGATCCGCCGGCGTCGACCGGCTCGACCTCGCCGCGGTCAACGGCCAGATCCTGGACGAGGCCGAGGTCAACGAGACGGTGCGCCGGAACGCGAACACTTCCGTGGCACTGGCAACTGCCGCCGTCGGCAGCATCGAAGGTGTGGTCGATGTCCTTCAGGGCGGCGCCAAGGCCAGCCGTCGTGCCGTGGTCTATGACCTGCACCTTCGCCGGTCCGTGCGAGTACGGCTCCAGCCTGAGCAGGTCGAGCTGTTCCACCGAGCATGGGGAAAACACGTAGCTGTACGGGGGCTGATCAGCTACAACCGGAGGGGGCAGCCGATCCGGGTCGACGCCACGGAACTGCTGGAGCTTGAGCCGCCGCAGCCAGGACAGCGGTTGGCTGAGCTGGTCGGTGTCGCGCCTGCTTGGACCGGTGGTCGCCCCGTCCAGGACTTGATGCACGACCTGCGGCGCCGGGGTGGCTGACGCCAACGTACCGCTGGTCTACGTGGACACCAGCGTGTGGCTTCAGTCGATCACGGGTCAAGAACCCCACGACATGTGCGATCGGGTGCTACTCGCGGGCGGCGCCGGCCGCATCCAAGTTGTCGCTTCGTGGCTGGTCCGTGCGGAGGTGCAGTCGGTCCCGCCACCAAACACCGACCGTGTCCTCACTGAGGTAGTGGATCAGCTCCTGGACAGCAAGGGTGTTCGCTGGGTGGCGGTGGACCGCTTCGTAGCGGTGGAGGCACGTGAGTTCTCACTACGGCTACCCAAACGACTATCGGGTGCCGATGCCGTCCACCTTGCCACGGCAGTGCTGGAGAAGGCCGCCTTCTTCATGACGATGGACGAAGACTTCCCCTTCGACAACACCATCGATGGGGTGGCAGTCACCAAGCCGATGGTGGTATGGCAGGAGGACCTGTTCGGACTGGTCTAGCCTCCGACCAGCTCACTTTCGGTGGCGCAGATCCCCACGGCCCGCCGCCTGGTTTCCCTCAAGCAGCTTCCCGGGCAACTGCTGGGGGACACCCGCCTGGTGTTCGTCCGTAAGACGGCAGTCGCCGTGGCTCCGTGCCCACATCGCACCCACATGCCCCTGTTCAGGATCAAGCGTCGGTGCCCCGCCATCGAAAGTGCAGGTGAGCGGGGTGGGCCGCCAGGGGATCGAACCCTGAACCCGCGGATTAAAAGTCCGCTGCTCTGCCAATTGAGCTAGCAGCCCGAGGTCTAGTGAACGGCCGCGTAACCAGCCCGAACGGCTGCCTGACTCGTCCACGATCAGTATGCCTGGCCCTGGCTGGTCCGGCGAGGCCTGGATAGGTGCCTCCCCACGGCGCGCCACCGCTTGGCGTAGGGAGAAGCCCGTCCATGCATGTGCCCTTGGTCGGTCACAAGGCGTCTTTGACCCTGACCCTGCTTGTGGAAAAACAACCCAGGATGCCCCGGGCCGGGGCTGAAGCCGAGTCACCCCGCATGACGTCCTCGTTTCGGCCCACATCTGGACGGTTCTGCCGGTGCGTGTACGTGGCCCGTCTCGGCTGCGACCGTGCACTCACTGCCCGACGGTGAACACGCGGCAGGTGTGGTGGCCGCGGCAGGTGCTATCGCTGCGTTTCGGGGGTAGTTGGGTGGCACCCGTGGAACGCCGTCGGCGGCGGGAATGGACAGGGAGATCACTGTGACGTTGCCGGAGCGGGATGTGGCCAAGAACTGGCAGGGCCGGTTGGTGGTGGACCAGGACGGTCAGCGGTTGGGCGAGTGCACCGGGATGTTCGCCGACGCGGTCACCGGTGCCACTGAGTGGCTGGAGGTGGCGGTGGAAGGCCAGCAGCGCTGCTTGGTCCCGGCGTTGAACGCCATGGAGGTCGATGGGCAGGTGCGGGTGGCCTTTTTGCACGCTGCGGTGCTGTCCGCCCCGCGCGTCGGGGACGACACCGAGCTGTCCAAGCGGGACGACATCGTGTTGTACAGGCACTACGGGGTGCACTACAGCGCCTCGACGTCGCCGAGCCTGCTGCCGACCGAGGCGAATCTCGACGACCCCGGGACCGCTGAACTGACCGTTCCGCCGGCCGCAACGGTGGCCGAGGACGCCAAGGCTCGGACGGTGCCCGCACCCCCTGCAGCCGCCTCGACGGGGCCGAGCTCGCCGGTACAGGAAGTGGCGGCGGAGGCGGACACCCGGCCGCACGTCGTGGTGACGCCCGCTCCCGTCCACCGGCCCGCCCCGACGGCAGCCCGGTCGACCGAAAGCGTATCGGTGACCCCTGAGCCGCCGGGCCCGGCAGCTTCGGACGAGGCCAGCGAGCCGCCCACCCCATCGGCCCCACCCCCGACTGTTGCGGAGGGGCCGCCAGCCGCCGCACCCCGTCCGACGCCGGCCCCGGTCCGGCCGCCGACCCCGGTCCATGCCGAAAAGCCCGCGCGGACGGTTCCGGTCACCCCGAACAGGTCATCGGAATCGGCAGTGGCGGCCGCACCGGGTGATGCCGCCCCGAAGCGATCGGTGCCCAGCCAGGAGGTACGACCGATCGCTACGGAGCCCAGCCTGGCAGGGTCAGACGTGGATTCGCAGGAACCGCTGGCGACCGCGCTGGCAGTAGGCGCGCCGCTGGCGGCGCTCGCCGGGCTGGCAGCCGCAGTCGCCCTGGGACTGCGCGCCCGGGACGTGCGGGCCGGCAACGACCCGCCCGGGTCTCCGTAGCCCGTCGTCGACGCTCGCCGGTCTCCCTTGCCCGTCGTCGACGCGCCCTGGTCTCCGTTGCCCGTCGTCGCAGCGCGTCCGCCCGGTCACGTCCTGCTCCGGCCGTGCACGGCACAAGCGGCCGCGCGGTCGTACCGGGTATTCGCCGTGCTTCCGCCGGGCTGGCGCAGCGCCGCGGCAGGGTCGGCAAAAGGTTTCGCCGGCAGCTGTGGGATCTGGCGAGAGTCAGTGTTTTCGGGGCCGGCTACCTGCTGGGCGCCCGGGCCGGTCGGCAGCGCTACGACCAGATCCTGGAGCTGGCCAACAAATTCGCCCAGCACCCTCAGGTCGAAGCGGCCAATCAGAGCGTGACCGGCCCACCGCCTAGCGAGCAGGAACCGACCACAGCCGCACCGAGCACACCAGCGTGATTCGTCGCACCATCGCCTGGCGGAACCGGCACGCAGCTACCTAGCCACGGTGACGCGGGATGGTCCTACTCGTGCTGGGCGCTCGGTGTCCGTGGTCAGCGGGGTGTGTTTGTCAATGGGTGTGCGAGGTGGCCGCCGAGTAGACCGCCGGCGGCGAGGGAGGCGGTGCCCACGAGCCCGATCCATTGGCCGCGGCGGAGGCGACCGGTGAGGCGTTCGCGTAGCGAGAGGACCTGGCACGCCAGTGAGAGGACGTTGGCGGCGACGTGGACGAAGGCGACTCGGCGCTGTCGCCGGTCCAGGTCGGCGTAGTCGACGAGTCCGGCGGCGATCGCCGGCACCGCACCGGCGATCCCGATCCCGGTGAGCACGGCAGCGGCGTTCTCTGTCCGGGGCAACAGTCCAGCCAGCCGGCGGAGACCCAGGCGCCGATCGGCACTTGCACGAGCATCGGGTGCGCGGAGTGACCGAAGGGCTCACCGGCCAGGACCGACCGCAGCCGACGGGGGGCGGACACGACCCGCGACAGCGCGTTCAGGCCGCGGACCGGGGCGTCCAGGGCGCGGACGCCTTCCAGGGTGTCGATCTGGTCGAACGGTTTCATGCGGTAGCTCCTGGTGGGTCGGGGCGGACAAGTCGGGGCGGGCCGCAGCCGGCCGCATCGGGCGTCGGCGGTCTCGACGGGATTGTTCCAGGCCGTCTCGATCGATCCCGGCTGGCGGTGGTCAAGAGCAGATCAGGATTTAGATGAGGCACACTCACGGGTGTGACCACAGCGAAGCGGGCGAGCGGCGCCTCCACCGCGGTGGAGGACTACGTCAAGGCGATCTACCACGTGGCGGAGGACGGTGGTGGGGTCGTGACCACGACGGCATTGGCCGCCCGGTTGAGGGTCACTGCCCCGTCCGTCTCGGCGATGGTCAAGCGTCTGGCTGCGATGGGTCTGGTCACCCACGCCCCGTACCGGGGCGTGGTGTTGACCGAGCCGGGGCGCCGGTTGGCCCTATCGGTGGTGCGCCGGCACCGACTGCTCGAGTTGTTCCTGGCCCAGTCGTTGGGGTTGTCCTGGGATCAGGTGCACGACCAGGCCGAGGTGCTCGAACACGCCCTGTCCCCAGAGCTGGCAGCGGTGATCGCCGAGAAGCTGGGGCATCCGGACCGCGACCCGCACGGCGACCCCATCCCGACCGTCGACGGCCGGGTCCCGGAGGAGCCGACCGAGCGGCTGTCCACCCTGGCGACAGGCAAGGCCGGGGTGCTGGTCCGGGTCTGCGACGCCGACCCGGACAAGCTGCGTTACCTGACCGCACACGGGGTCGGGCTCGGGAACAGCGTCGAGGTCGAGGAGCGGCAGCCGTTCGGGGGTTCGCTGACGGTACGGATCAACGGCCGGCTGCACGCCCTGGGGACTGAACTGGCCGGCGCGATGCGCGTGCGGGTAACCCGGTGAGCCTGCAGCTGGATAACGATCCGGCCGGGACGTCCAGCCCACTCCGACAGATCCGGGCCCGGGGACGAGTCCGCGGCACGCTGGCCTTGCTCGGCCCGGCGTTCGTGGCGTCCGTGGCCTACATCGACCCGGGCAACTTCGCCACCAACTTCGCGGCCGGCGCGCAGTTCGGCTACCGGCTGACCTGGGTCATTCTGCTGGCGAACCTGATGGCGATGCTCGTGCAGTACCTGTCCGCCAAGCTCGGGGTGGCCACCGGGCTGAACCTGCCCGAGCTGTCCCGGCTGCACCTGGGCCGCCGCTGGTCGTTGGGGCTGTGGGCGCAGGCCGAGCTGGTGGCGATGGCCACCGACCTGGCAGAGTTCGTCGGCGCGGCCATCGCCCTGAACCTGCTGTTCGGCGTCCCGCTGTTCGTC
>JAABUM010000211.1_pt1 | contig 118748 bp, 189 predicted proteins | sample 5559161 | NCBI WGS metagenome assembly JAABUM01 (sample SAMN10711868, study PRJNA513369) | rock metagenome | isolation source: Antarctica rocks | place: Antarctica: Victoria Land, Siegfried Peak nord
GGGCGGGTCCGCTGCCGCTGCCGCTGCGGGAGCTAACGCCGCTGCTGCGGTTGCCGCCGGTGGCTCCGCTGCCGCCGCGGCCGCTGCAGGAGCCGCCGCTGCTGCTGCCGCAGCCGCCGGTGGCTCTGCTGCCGCCGCGGCCGCTGCGGGAGCTGCCGCCGTAGCTGCGTCAGCTGCCGGTGGCTCCGCTGCCGCCGCCGCTGCTGCAGGAGCCGCTGCTGCCGCAGCTGCAGCCGCCGGTGGCTCTGCTGCCCCTGCAGCTACTGCAGGAAGTGCCGCTGCCGCTGCTGCACAATTCGGCCGTCACTGATTCACTTGTGAGGCTACCAATATGATGAGGTTGCATCGACCCGTTAACATTCGTAAACCACTTCTGACGGTTCCTTGTGCTTGCGTTCAGCTGCCGCCGCTGCTGCCGGCGGCGCATCTGGTGCGCAGTAATTTTCTGATTGTGTACTGAAGAGTGTTCGTCTGATTGTTTACTGACCGCCAAATCCCGAGCCATCAGCCTACCATCCAGATTGACACCAAGACTAATAGCAGACTGACAGCAAGCACATGCACATACGTGCACGTGCACACCTGTAGTCACTTGCCTGCCACTTCATTCTGAACACATGTTAACGATGTCGACCGCAGCTGCGGGCGCCGCAGCCGGAGGCTCAGCTGCCTCAGAAGCCGCTGCTGGCAGTTCAGCAGGTGTGTGTCCTTGTTATGCTGGCTGATATGCAATGATGTTCAGTTGTGCACTGATGTTTATCTGTTCAGATTTGCGAACAGCTCGCGTACTGCTGTCGTGCCGACAACGTTTTGCCCAAACTCCTGAGCTCTGGTACCAACGATGTTGTGCAGCTTCCGGCGCCGCCGCCGGTTCGTCCGCCGGCGCCGCAGCTGTGGCTGCTGCATGTGCGCACGAAGCTCGAAGCTTCATGTCCTGGTTTCATGTGTGTACATGTTGTCGTATCTGTCTGCTGCCAGACATTCGAGCGAAGACTTTTGTACGAAGTGTGCTAGGCCCGTCGCACATCGCACATCACTGCCAACGACACTGACGTTTGCTCCTTCATTCCAGCGACTCCTGCACCTGTACCATTGAGCCCTGCCCCTGCGCCGGTGCCTGTGGTGCCTGCCCCTGTGCCGGTGGTGGTAGCACCGACGACCACTGGATGAGCAGACCCGACAAATAATAACATACACGCCAAGTAATTTTTTTGGCATCTGCTGCGCTTCTGCAGCTGACTCTAGCCGCTGCTCAGTCTGCTGTTACTCTGTGCGATACTCTTCCTGACCTGCAAGATGTGCCGGGCGCTATCTTTGAAGCTGCCTGGGTATTGACACCTGGGCGAGAAAGCATATGATGTGTGACACTGCTCTCGAACTGCCGCTGGGTCTGTTTTCGAACGGTGGCGCTGCAACAGCTAGACTGCAGGGCGCTGGTGCCAAGCTGACTTGTGCAATACGTTTACCTATGCGCACCTGTGCGGCTGTTGCGCCACACATGCATCAGATATTTAAAATGTATGTTTCGTCAACTGTCAAGGGGAGAGCGCAAGCAACAACAGTGTTGATCTTTGATGTTCAACGTTAATTCCGCGTGTGTGGCATGGTCTACAACGTCTATTGTTAACGCATGGCATGGTGACACGCGGAATAACGTTGAACATCACCGATTGACCGATTTGGGGTGCTCAATTTTGACCTTTATGAACACTAATCAGCCTGAGTGAGGCTGGGACAGTGTAATATCTCTCTCTCTCTCTCAAAGATCAACTTGATCTTTGATGTTCAACGTACCAGACACAGTGTGTCTGGTAGCTTTACAACCATGCAATGATGAGGATTTACCAAACATTCAATGATTAAAGGTAGATGACGGTGACGAATTGTGGTGGACGTGGATCGACGAACTGAGTGCTGTGATGTCGACACTGGAATGTGGTTTATATGACCTACATTTTGGGTGTTTTGTCGAATTACATGTAACGACTGTAAGCTCGCGCATGTCAATTGTTTGCAGTCGACAAAACTCCAACATCGTTACAAGTAGCCATCCAAACATTTTTATGTGGATTCAGGGCCAAAACCCTGCTTCCGGATCGCCTGCTTTCTGCAGGAGCCAGCGCTCGCGGTCGCGCAGAGGTGAAAAAACTGGCGTTCATCCTTGACTCCAGCTCCCCTGAGCGAGCCACCGGCAGGTACTCAGCAGCAGCTCTGGGCAGCTGGCGGCCTCGCGCAGAGCGGCGATTGGCATCTCGAAGCGTTTGGCGAGGACTGTTGCATCGCCTGCAGTGTCCAGTGCCGCTCCCATGCACAACCAGGCACTCTCAGCCACTGCTGAGACATATTAGATGAGGTCCGTTGTTGCGCCTGTGCCAGTGGCACACTCGGCATGGATGAATGCGCACTGTAATGCGACAGCGTCGTGAGGGACTGCAGATTTGCTGGGAAATCGCGAAGGACAAGCTCTGCCAGCGCGAAAGCGGCGGCCGCCATGACGCGCCCTGCCCCAGGGCTCATCTGGGAGGCGTCCCGGCCTCTCAGCGGCAGCGCTTATTGGCACAGCGCCGCCGTGCACACAGGCTGCACTCCCGAAGCCGGTCCGGGCCACTGCAGAGCCGCACCAAGGCTACTGGCCAGGGCGCGGACTGCACACCCACTGGGGCACTCGCGATGGCAGCGGCGGAGCCCGCACCGAATTGCGTCCCACTCACGGAGGCTAGCACGACCGGGGCCGCTGCTGCAAGAGCCGGGCCGTTGTCAGTGTGAGAGGTCCTGTCGTGATGCAGAGCAAAAGCCGCTCGCTATCCAGCAGGTCTGCTTGTCAGCCCTTCAAAAGCATCTGAACGTCAGGCACTGCGAGAAAGAAACGCTGCAGTCATTCAACAAGCAAATGCAGCGGTACAGCGCAGCACATATCGATTACCTGTTGTCGAGTGCCTGCAGGCCTCCCTAAATGCCATCTGCCGTTGCGCTGCTGCTGTGCTTCTGTATGCTCAAGTTGGTAAGGCGCACAAAACTCAAGGGCCCAACTGCCGTACTATCAGAATGTGTAAACGGGAATAGTTTGCAACTGGTCAGTATCCCTGCACGACTCCACGATAAGCACGCTTGTATTCATTGGTTCAACAGGCATGACCATTCAACAGAAACCATCTCACCAACTGGCCATGGCACGCCGCCGCAACTCTGTCTTGTCAGACAACTCTTCATCAGCATCACCGCACCTCCGAGTCAGGAATGACCTGATTGAAGGGTGGTTCGGTGTAAGGTTTTTGACAGCAGGATGGGAAGGTGGCAGTACTCAGCCTGAGCTGGCAGCTGATGAATGCGTACCAGAAGGTCAGCTGCGGGTGTTGCCCCTGGGTCCCAGCAGAATCGCCTTCCACTGCCAGGCTGCCACCCGGCCGGCGGCCCACTGTCCAGATTGCGCATGGCCGATATTTGACCCACAGTTGATTCTGGCAGACCAAAGGATAGAGGTCATTCCGTGCTGGCCGTCTGACATCCTTGCAAGCTAAGGCACTGCCACACTAGAATCGGCAGCCCCGCTTTGCAAGCACTGCGACAGCGGCAGCCTCGTTCGATCGCTGCGCGACACCGCTCGGGTCTCTGGGGACATCAGGTCAAAACAAAACCATGGCGCGAGCAGTCGGGCCACTGGTCGGCGCACTTCTCATCCTTGTGCTCGTGTCGGGTAAGCCGCCTCCTAACGCCAAGCATTACCTCTCGCAACGACAAAATGTCAGCTCCTCGCAGCAAACAAACAAACATTCGATGGCTGGCAGGCGTTGAGAATCAGTCATGACCTGCCACTGCGGCCTGCCGTAGCGCCACGGGCTCCTCCCGGGAGCCCGTGTGCGCAGACCGCCACACAAATCAACAGCGCCTGCACTTGCTTGCCGAGCAATTTAGCTGTTCTTGCCGGCCTGATGATAAGGCTCATTTCCCCGGTCGCTCGGTCGGTAGCCATGCACAGACCGCTCGTTGATTGCTGAGAGTTTGTAGACTTGTAGCTTCTTGAGGGCATCGAACCTTGAGAAACAGGTCACACGAGCTCTGCTAGCTGTGCGACAGGCATTCAATTGCATTGATCGAGGCTGCCATGCTGTACGAAAACTGACTTGAGTATTCCGGAAGCTGCCTTTTCGTCCGATCACCAGCAGGCGGCGCGATAAGCTGTTTGTATTTTCACGGGTGAATGTACGGCTGCGACCTTGCAGTAGCGTCAGTTTCACACTGCAGCTGGTGAATCCGGATATATAGTGACGAGCTGCGCCTCCATCATTGCAGGCGCGTGCGCGCACTCTGTTGTTGTGCCTCGGCGAAGCCTCCTGCAGGCCGCAGCCAGCGGCGCTGCAGCCTCCGGCAACCCACCGGGCGGATCAGCAGCGGCAGCGGCTGCCGCGGCTGCGGGTGGCGCCGCGGCGTCAGGTGTGTGCAGCGACTTTATGTGTGAGAGCGATTGCTGGAGCGACCATCCGCAGATGCGGGGCTTTTGGCATCGTCATCTTTGATGTCAAGTCTCGTACGACTCAATTTCACAATCTGTTTTGCAAGGTGCCAACCTGGTGCTTTGACAGCACGGGAGTTTTGACAGCACGGGTCATCTTGATGAGTGCTGACCATGCATACCCTGCCGCTGCTGCTCAGGTACTGCGGCAGGAGGTTCTGCGGCGGCAGCAGCGGTGCGTGATGTTGCTCTCATCGACAGGATACTCCACGCCATCCGCTTTTATTTAGGCCCGGTGTATGGCACTAAATTAACCACTTGCTTCGGGTGGCAACGCACACTGGTCATGCCGCTGCACGTGGTTTTCATGCAAACATACCGGCTTGGCATGCTATTCTGTCAGCATGCCTGCTGAAAGGGGATGCAAGGACTGTGACGAGCCGTTGTATGTACTTGCACACAGGCGGCCGCTGCTGCTTCGCCTCGAGTCGTTCCCGCCACGCCAGTCTTCATCCCTGACAAGCAGCAGCGTGCGTTCTGAGGCACAACTACTTCATTATCCGAATCACCTGCGCCGCGCTCAGAAAAGTGCTGCGTAGCAACATGTGAAATCGTAAAGCATCGTCGCGTGCATCCATCGCATCGTGCAGCTGATCTGGTGCGCACGTGCCCAGTCGCACAATCCGCATGCCCGATCAGTGCTGCTGATTGTAACAGCACCAACCATCTGAGGGCGTCAACAAGCACAGCAGATGTGGCATTCATGTTCTTCAGCATGCCACTGACTCTCTGTCGATCTCGGTCTGCCTGCAGAGATTGTTCAGCAGCCGGTCGTCACGCCTGTCAAGGTGCCTCTTGACATCCTTCTGGCGCTTTGGGCTTTTTAAGTTGTCTGGCTTAGTCATCTGCAATGGCCGACCTGCTGTCACGAATCTTGGCAGCTCTCACGAGCTGCAGTTCGCAGCATTGCACATGTGCTCAACATGCACAATTCCCATATCGTCCGCAGGTGCTACACGCGATTCTCTGTGGATGACTGCCGAGTCCGGTGTAGCCTTGCTCCAGACTGATACAAAGGGGCTCGTGCGAATCTTACCGCAGAAGAAGAAGCAGCAGGTGGTGCTGCTCGCCGTGCCGCCACCACCGCCGCCCGCCAACATCATCCTCATCTCGCCCGCCGTGGCGAGCCAGAACGCCATCCTCGTCGCGCAGCAGGCCAACCTGTCCGCTGTGGCCGTCGCCGCCGCCGGCACAGGTGCGGACTCGGCCATGACCAAAAGCCGTATTTCCAGCATTCGTCACACACCCAGATGTCTTCTTCTGGGTGTGTTTCTGCCATCGTATATATAGCACGCGGCAGCGGCGTCCCTATGCCCATCTGCCTTACTGGCCGCCGGCGCAATTGGCATGCCGCCGTGCTGCGCATGGCTGTCTGAACTATCTCGAGCATGATCTGTTGGTGGTGCCAATCGACCGCGTATTGACCTGTGCCTTTGAATGCTCATACAGCCGCGGCCGCGGCTGCTGCCGCCGGCGCCTCCGCCGCCGCCGCTGCCGCGGCGGGAGCTGCCGCCGCCGCCGCCGCCGCCGCTGGCGGCTCCGCCGCCGCAGCAGCTGCCGCAGGAGCTGCCGCCGCCGCCGCCGCCGCCGCTGGCGGCTCCGCCGCCGCTGCAGCTGCCTCAGGAGCTGCCGCCGCCGCCGCCGCCGCCGCTGGCGGCTCCGCCGCTGCCGCAGCTGCCGCAGGAGCTGCCGCCGCCGCCGCCGCCGCCGCTGGCGGCTCCGCCGCCGCAGCAGCTGCTGCTGGTGCTGCTGCTGGTAAGCCACCCCTTGTTGTTTCCTGGGCCTTCTGAATGGGTGTAGCCGTCGCTGGATGAACGAACGATGCTTGTGGTTGTGTGCCCTGTCCAGCCAACACATATCGAGGAAACTTCTGACAGCTTCTGAATGCTTTTGCGCAGCTGCAGCTGCTGCCGCCGGCAGTTCTGCTGGTGCGTTTCTGATGACCAGGCTACTCTGTCGAATTGTGCAATGGAAATTGTACTCAAAATTGTGTGTATTTGGGTACTTGAGTTGATGAACATGCAACTGGTACATGGCGTGGCATGTTATGCAACAGCATGTCAGGCACAAGTATACAATGCACATGTATGTGTGTGCATGTTGTCATCGGATTGCATCCTGATTGCTTGATGGTGCCAACTGCAGCCGCAGCCGCGGCAGCTGGGGCCGCAGCTGCTGCAGCCGCCTCTGCTGCCGGCCCTGGCGGTGCGTCAGGTGCGACCTTTTGTTTCAAACTTACTACTACTCTACCAAGCTGAAATCGTAGGTTTCGTCCCGAAACCCTTTGCCTGTTGGTAATAAAAACTACCTGTAGCAAAGCAACCCTGCGAGTTGGCACTTCTTGCCTACCAGCTTGCTTACTTTACTAATTTACGTACTTACATACTACTCTACTTGCTTTACTATACTCACGCCGATGTTGCTGACACCTCAAATGTGTCGTTGCTGCGTTGCTGGGTTGCAAACCGTGCTGCACTTGGGTTTCTGATTATCAATTATCCAATTCCTTCTGCAGCTGCCGGCGCCGCCGCCGGCGGCTCTTCTGCGGCTTCCGCCGCCTCCGCCGCATCTTCCCCAGGCGTGCCGACTGCGCGAAACACATGGCCTGCATTTCTGGCCTGATTTCTGCCAGATGCCGTGCCCAGTCTGTGTTGCAATACACTCGACGACGAACAGCTGTGTAAACACCCTATGATCGCCTCTGAATGTCGTCCTCGACAACGCTGACGGCGCTTCCTGTCTTCTGCAGCCACACCTGCGCCGACAGGCCTGGCAACTACTGCTCCCGTCACTGCCGCGCCGATGGCCGCCCCTAACCCCGTGACGGCCGCGCCTACTGCGGTGGTCGTACCGGTGACGGCGGCTCCTGCTACGGTGGTTCCGGTGGTTCCGGTGGTGACGGACACCATGACGCCAACGACTGGCCGCTAAGCAACATGCACTGCCAGCCTGTTTCCTGCGCGGCAGATTTAAGCTGTTTCAGTATTTACAATTCTAGCTGCCCCTTGCGGGCAGCATTGCATCCCACTGCCCTTTGCACAACATTGCATCCCATTGCACGCAAGATGTGTCAGTCGCTATTTGAGATGTGGCCTGGCAACAGCATTTAGGAGAGGGGAGCAGCCGTTGTGCAGCACTGCTCGAACTGGGTTTGTTTCAAGGGGTGGTGCTGTACCAGTCAGGCTGCTTGTCGCTAGCGCCAAGCTGGCTGTTTCACGAGCTGACAACGAGCATGTCTGCCGCTAAAACCAAAGATTGATGAAATTGTCCCGTTCCAACTGGGAGAGGAAACGGCAGTGAACTGCTGAGCGTGCAACAGCTGCTCAGGAATTTTTTTTTCATTTGCTGCACCTGTGGGAGTTCCTTGCAGTCATTGAGTATCCAGCTTTGGTGGAGATTGGAGGATTGAGTGTCATAATGAACAATCACTAAGACAGCAATCTGCTGCGCTTGTTGTGGACTGATGCAAATTCATGTCGGTCCCTGTTTACGCCTACCGCCCCAGACTAGTAGTAATTCTGGTTTAAACTACGGATCTTCAACACGTGGCAGCTTTCCAACTGTCACATCCAAATTGTGCGTGCCCATCACCCAGTCTGCTAGGGTCTGTCGGTAGGGTCTGTCAGTTGACCTTTCCGCCGGAATGTTGTCGATTTCGACAGCAGCCGTTCGTGCAGCACTACCCGGCGCTGTCGGAAAAATACATTCCAATTGGTCTGGTGCATGCTTCGGCGTTGTTGCAGTTCAGCCAGTAGGTGTGCACCAGTATGTCTGCCGTGCCATCAGTTTGAAACCCCTATGATTCCAGGCACCAGCCGCAGTTGCCCCTGTGTGCTGGTGCGCGGCGGTCTACATTCGCCCCACTGCTGATAGCCACGGAGAATCACGGAATGCTGTGGCTCATGCCCGCCGGCCACCATTCTGTGAACATCATAGTTAGGTTTCATCATCACAGCCAATTTCTTGTTTTTTGTGACAACGAGTCCGTCTGCAGGCCGGCGCAGCCTGCGCCAGGCCGTGGCCTCTGGCGCAGCGGCCCTCGATGCTGCAGCCGCAGCAGCGGCAGCTAACGGCGGCGCCGCTGCCGCAGGCGCAGCGGTCGCTGTGGCCAGCTGTCGTCATGCTGCCAGTGCGGATGCCTGGTTGGTCGTTTGCTCGCATCCACGGAATCGCTGGTGCCAGAATGAGTGCAGACAGTGCCAGGTGCTGGGCGGATATATTCAACAGATGACTGGGGGTCTGCAGGTTCATTGCTGGCAAACTCATACGTCACTTTGCAGTGCAGAGATTTGCAATATTTCACAGATGCTTTCATAGGCTCACAGAGCACATGTCCAGCGGCGCATGATCATGAATTCAGCCATTGTTTCGAAACAATGGCTGCACGGGCGCAGCTGCTGCTGCTCGCAAGCCTGCTGATGGCGACCTCCGGCTCACATGCCGTAGGTACGTCACATTAAGCTGCAAGTCTGTTTACCTGAAGGCTTGTTGACCATCTGAGGGCAGCTGCCGTGCGCTGAAGGTGCACTGCTGTGCCATCCACAGGCAGCCTCCCAACCGCAGCTGCCGGGTGATGTTCTCCACACGTTCATGCTTTCGCTCTGTAGACCACACACGAGCAATTGCGTGTTGAAGCTCTTCTAGTACGCGTACGAGGCGAGAACACTGCGCAAGCGATATTTGCGCTGCCGCCACAATGATGTGCAGCAACTTTGTTCCATTTAGAAATAACGCTGCAATTGCGCGAGTCTGCCTTCACAGCAGCAGGCAGCGCTTCATCAGCACAGCGTGCATGTTCAAACGTCTTGCAGCTTCTCATCAATTTGATGTACACATGAATTCTGCGCTGCATGCAGGCCGGCGCAGCCTCGCCGGATCACGACCGTTCCTGGCGCCTCATCCGCCGGCGTGTCGTCGATCACTGGACTCCAGTCCGGGATAGTCCGGGATCCGGGATCCGGGATAGTTGGACAATGACATGATCCCCAGGGTGTCAACCCCGCCGGAGCGGCAGCGGCTGCTGCCGTGGGTCTGGGAGTCGCGGATGCTGTTGCTGCGGCGTTTGCAGGTAACCTTCTGCATATGCAGCCATGCGCATGGCTGCGCGCAAAGGTTTCAGCACTCTCCACCGTCAGCAGCGTTCACGACGCACTGCTGCTTCATTGCTCCGACAGTGGCACACAGCTCGAGATCTTCGCTATGCAGGCATGCAGAAACGTTTGGACACATTGCACGCGGCATGGTGGCAGCGCCAGCACCCATAACTGGTGTGTAGGCACCAGTATGCGCTGGTGATGAATGGCTGATGAAGATTTGCATGGACCCCAAAGTGCCAGGAGATAATTTTGAACCCTATGAGCTTTGTTCCATCTTCCAACAAGTGCGCTCATACTTGAACCGCCTCCGGCAGGTCTTCTGGCGCATTTGCGACTGGCGGCGGCGGTTTCGTTTCCCCCACCACTGCCGCAGCCGCTCCTGCGGCGGCTGGCCCAACCGCAGCCTTCGCCCCCACCTCAGTTTCAATGCTGATGCCCAATCTGACGCCGGCCGCCACGTCAGGCACGCACACGCCGACGGCGGCGGTTGTCCCAGCCGCCGCGCCGACGGCCACCGCGGCCCCATGGCCGAATTTCCTTACCACCGTCCCTGCGCCGCCAGCGCCACCGGTGGCGGTTCCGGGTGCCCGTGTCGTGGTTCCAACACAGGTGCCAGCCATGGCGCCGGTGCAGACCTGATGGCGCAGAAGCTGCGTCTGCGCCCGCGCAGGGCAAACAATGATAAGATGTGCGCCTGTCGCCGCGCGTCCTGGCAGCACATCTTATCGAGGGGTTCGATCAAGAAATGTGTGGCACTGATCTGCTGGCTTCCGATGGAGATCGGGCTGCGGCAGCCTGGTTGACGGCAGGCTTTCATAGGTCAACAGGTCGGGGCTGCATGCCGGCAAAGAGCGAGCCGTTGCGCCGCGCGTGGTTTGTGTATTAGTGAAGCTTGAGCATTGATGGCCGGCACCTGGTACTAGCGGCACTATACACAGCAGAAGGCGGTAGACGCATGCTGCGTGCATGCATGAAATCAATTTTTACAGCAGGTAGGGTCCCGCTGCCCTTTCAGAGCCTGGCCAATGCGTTTCCAGATTTTGGGTTTTTGTATGCCAGCGACTGCCGCTGCACTTCTGAACTTGCTATGCGGCAGTGCCTTCGACAGTGCCCTATGTTATGTCTGGTGCACATGCTACAGAACACCACCATTGGACTGGAAGCGGATACGTGCAGTGAGATGATGGGAGCCCTGCACAACGCGTGCAGGTTTGTTTCGAGTACCTGTTTTTACGACCTCCATATCACTTTACACACAGCAGGCCAGCTCGTTGGACCCAAGCCACGACAACCATCTGCTGCTGACACACCAGCAAAATGTTGAAACAATCAGGTATACCTGCGCCGGCGAAAATGTGTGGCGCACAGGAAACCTGCAGAACGGAACCCACCTCCAACTGCAGCGGTTGAATGTGAAGGCCAGTGTACCGCGTAGAAGGTACATTTCAAAGACCCAAACCAGAACTGGCAACCAATCCCGGCGGCGGCACCATCCCGCAGAACAAGTGAGAACATTACCGCCACCGCCGAGGGGGCGCATTTGAAACGGCGGAAATTTCTGGTTGATGTGGAGGCTTCCGGCATCGTGTCACCCACATCCAGTTTCTCATATCCGTGTGCAACTAGGCATGAAGATCCCGTGAAGATCCCTTGTCCTGAGATGCCAGCCCGGGCGCCCCGCCGGCTCGGCTGTGCGAGTGCACTCGGGCGCAGGTGCTGGGCCCGATCGGGCTGCAGAGCACCTGCTGCGCGGCCAGGAAGCTCGGCCGCGGCCGCAGGCCTGCTGTGCCGGTAGCGGCACCGCCGCCGCCTCCGCCGCCAGGAGCCTCCTCCTGGTTTGTCCGCCTGGATTTTCTGGCGCCGTCGTCGCCGCCGCCCCCTGGTGCCGCCCCCTCCGGCAACTGTGCGCCGGAGCGGCTTCGTGTGCGCCTCCTCCACCAACTGTGCGCCGGAGCGGCTTCCTCAATCCTAGGGTTTCAAAGCCCTAGGGGCTGGGCGAGCGGGAGCGGGACTCGGACTTGGCCAGGCTAGCGGAGCGACTGCGGCTCTGGGACTTCTTTGCGGCACTGGCGGAACGGCTGCGGCTGCGGCTCTTGCCGGCGGGCGAGCGGCTGCGCGAGCGGCTGGCGGGGCTGCGGCTGCGGCTCGCCGGGCTGCGGGACCTGCGCCAGGGAGAGACGGATTTGAATCTTTAGGCCGATGATTCCAATGGTTGAGCGTGTGGATGACGACCCAAGGCTGGAGCTGATACAGCAATCGTCACAGCCAGGCGAGGCAGCAGGGGAGAATGGGAGAGGCAGGCCAGCAGACTGCCAGGAAGTAGCTCGCAGGAGGGTTTTCCAGGAGGGGTGTTTCCAGGAGGAGTGTTGGGATTGCACACCTAAAAGCCGGGGAGCGGGAGCGGCTGTCTCGCCTGCAGCGAACACAGGCACGAGGAGGTTAAGACATGCCAGACAAAAACTGGTGTTGTTCGGTCAGCAGTGGACAGGCGGGATGGCGGCTGGCTGAGCCGTCGTGTTGGTGTGCCCCGCGGCGTGCTGCGGGAAACGGCGCGGCCGCCTGTGGCACAGCCAAGACATCTCAGACAGTGTGTGCACAGTCGAGTGCCATTTTTCCCACTGGTGAAACAGCAGGCCGAAACACACCTGGCACCCCGAGAGCGCGAGCGGCTGTGGGACCTGCCGAGGAGAAGGGGACAGCGCGGGTGACTTATAAAACGATGCTTTCACGACCCGCTTTTGACATGGCGAGTTCCTTTTGCGTGACAGCTGAAGGCTGGCGATAAGGCTGGTGCGCACCTGCCGCGGCTGCGGCTGCGGCTGTAGGAGCGGCCGCGCGAGCGCGAGCGGCCGCCCCGGCTGTCGTCAACCACCCGGATGTAGCACTACACGGCACAGAAATCGGCATTGCGAAACACTCATGGCGCAGCTGTGTTGTGCATAGCACTGCGGCTAGCCTCAGGCCCGTTGCGCCGGTGAATGAAGACTGGAGGCGGAGCCTGTGCGCAGCTTGAATGTGTGTGCAGCGTTTTGCCCTGAAAGAAAGGTGCTGAAACGGGTGCGGACAGCAGGTGTCGCTGGCCAAGATGCTGCCATGCGTGCTGCCATGGGAGACGGTATGGCTGGCGCTCACCTTGTTGAAGGGGTTCTTGAACTCCGTGTCTGCACATGAAGCACATGCGTGATCAGAAGGAGGGTGAACGAGACCAGAGGCGCAGTCATGCTGGCCCAGTGTTTGCGGCAGAAAGGTGCCAGATGTGTGCCAAAAAAACATGTGCTCAAAAGCATGTCCAATTTCACATCTGATTGTTCCGTTCCAGATGCACAGCACGAGCAAGTTTGCACACACCGTCCAGGTCCTGGATGGCGGCCTTGAGGGCCTCCCACGTCTCGGCCTTCAGAATTTGTTTGCGTTGCAAAGCAAATATCTCACCGTCCAGATCGCGGATGGCGGCCTTGAGGTCCTCCCGCGTCTCAAACTCCACGACGCCGATGACGCCGCCGCGATCGTGGAACACGTTGGTGTACGACGGCTTGCGGCTCTTGCGGAAGTGGTCCTGCGAAGGAAAAGCACACGACAAGGCTTAGAACTCAATTTGTAATCTGGAGTAGTGCCGCGGTCGTGGAACACGTTGATGTACGACGGCTTGCGGCTCTTGCGGAAGTGGTCCTGCGGAGGGTAGCGCTGTTTTTGACGACCCGCATATTTTCATGTGTGCTTCTCTGTGTGTCTCCGTTGTTTCTCTGCCGCAGAGGCGCTGGAGCGGGTGTGGGTAGCCTCAAGTCCCATCAGCAGTGTGCTGGCACTGAGCAGGTGCTGCAAGCGCTACGCAAGTACTGCATATACCCACACTGAGGACCTGGAGATGGGCTGCTCCTTGACGATGGCGCGGGCGCCGATTGCCGTCGAGAAACTCGTGTTTTCCAGGAGATGCAGATGCACAGAGAAGGAAACCACCTTGCCCGTGTTCCGGTCCAGCCAGGAGGTCAGATGGGCAGCCCCTTAACGGTGGCGCGGTGCGCTGAACTTTCTTCGATCTCCGGATCCACTGGAATGTGTCAACTTCTAGTAAGGCGCCAGCCCATTTTCAGGTCCTGCCAGGAGGCGGGGGTAAGCAGCCCCTTGACGATGCGCAAATTGCGAAGCCTTTTGAAGTATTCGACGCACTGGAAATGCTGGCACGAATGGCAGAACCCGCCTCCAGGTCCTGCCAGGAGGCGGGGATGGGCAGCCACTGGACGATGGCGCGGTGCGCCGAGCCTTCTTGAAAATTGCGATGCACTGAAAACGTGCTGAATACAACAGAGACACGAGAAGGGGAGCCCATTCCCGGGTCCTGCCAGAAGGCGGAGGTGGGCAGCCACTTGACGATGGCGTGGTGCGCCGAGCCTTCTTGAAATTTCGAAGCCCTGGCATGTTCCCAGAACAGGTCAAGCCGATAACCCACCTTCAGGTCCTGCCAGGAAGCAGAGATGGGCAACCCCTTGACGATGGCGCGGTGCGCCGAGCCTTTCGACGGCATTCCCGCGCCCGGCCCCATGCGCGATGGCATGCCGTACCTGCAGGAAACGTGATGATGGCGGTTCTGTCCAGGAAGGTTGTGCTCAGCAGCATACAAATTCGACGGAAGCATCTTGGAGCCCGGCCCCATGCGCGACGGCATGCCGTACATAACAGAACTGTGGTTCAGCAGGACTGTGTCAGTCGGAATCAGTTACGTTGTAGTTGGCGTCATGCAATGCAAGGCAACATGCCCGCGCCCGGCTCCATGCGCGGCGGCGCCACACCCGCGCAACACAGGGGCGGCAAATCAAAACATTTGTGTGCCCAAGAAAGGAGTTGTTGCGGATGATGACAGTGCCTGCCGCCGCTGCCCCATGGTGACACAACAACATGCAGCCGCATTCGTCCAACTGAGAGCACGCAGAAGCAATGCAGCGTGCACTCGGGGCGTAAGAAACGCTGACACTGGCTCCATTGTCTCTGGAGGGCGATGGTGTGGGCCCCATGCCGTAGGACCTCGGACAAGCGCCTTTGCAGAGCCTGGGTCAGAGGCAATGGCGAATCCGCTGCGCACAAGGCGCTGACGCTGGCTCGGTGTTTCTGGAGGAGGGCGATCCGGACTTGCCGCCAGAGGCTGGTGGCAGCCCAGCTGCAAAGCCTTCTCAGAGGCAGGGAGCAGTGCAACACGACATGCAGTCCGGCAAGGCGCTGAAGCTGGCTCGGTGTTTCTGGAGGAGGGTGGTCCTGACCCGCCGCCGAAGGGTGGCGGAGGTCCGCCGTAGCCGCCGCCGCCGCCGAAACCGCCGCCAAAGCCGCCGCCGCCGCCGAAGCCGCCGCCGCCGCCCGGCTGGTTGCCCTTGGCCAGCTCCACACGCAGGCGGGCGCCGTAGAAATCGTAACCGTCACGGTCGCGCGCCGCCTCAAATGCGTCCCTGCGACATCGGGACATGGGGCGTCATGTGCGGCGGGAACATGGTGCTTCCTGTTGATTCGGCACTGGCCCCGTGGCTGCAGGCGCTGCACCACAGCAGGTGCTATTGCAGACTTGTGCTGTGCGGGTGCCCATCCGGGTGACACACCCTGGGACACGACTGCGAGTCTACGGCCATCACACATCACGGAAGGTGTGGCCGACATCCCAAACGAACCCACTTGGCATGGGACACTGCAGCTCCTGACATTTCGACAACATAGTACGACAGAGCTGTACCTGGGGTCCTCGAACTCGACGAATGCAAAGGCAGGCGGCCGCAGCGGTGTCTTCAGGTCGATGTACCGGATGCGGCCAAACTGTGCACGGCGAGACAAGAACATCGTCAGCAATGGGCACCGCTTCTCGCATCCACACTCCTCACCGACTGAGCCTGTTGGAAGACGGGCCTGCAAGTGGAACAACGTTTCCTGCCCGGCGACCTGATAGGGCAGCGGCCAAATGCACCGTCTTCACCATTAGCCGGTTTGCAGCTTGACGTAGACGAACTTCTAGATTCATCAACGTAGGCACCGAAAACATGCTGCTGTGGGCATCGCGCAGCAGACAGGTGGGCAGCCCGGAAGAAGGGTGCAGAAGGCATCAGTGCATCAGGCCATTCTGAAAGCTGTACCGGACCGCCCGGGGCTGGCGACCAGCAGTCCTAGCAGCAGAGGCGGTCCGGCTCGCCAGTAACGGCCAGCGCCGGCACCACGAGCGGGAAGTGACCAAGGCACCGGCATCCTTTCTCAGGCATCCAATCCGGCAAAGCTGCAGGCCCAAGTCCGGCGGTCCGGCTTGGCGCCACCGGCTGGACGCCTGCAAGCCGGCAGCACAGTGTGCAGGTCCTTGCCTTGTGGAAGAGGTCTTCAACTTCCTTCTCCTTGACATCCGGCGGCAGATTGCCGCAGAACACGACGCCCGGCCCCCGCATGCTGTCTGCTGATGTGCACGCAGGGTGTACAATTGGCAGTCAGCAGGCTTTCCAGAAGTCGAGGCGATCGAGAAGACTGGTGGAAGAGCGAAACTGTGAAAGAGCTCTCCCCCCTGGCAGCTTCGTTTCTGTCCGCGCAGGGACGCGAAGGGATCGTGCAAGCGGGGGAGTGAGCACCGCTAACTGGTTCACCGGCGGCCGGTTGTCTGGCGTCACCACCGCTGGCCGCCAGGCTGCGCTTCAATATAAACTGCATAGATAGATAGATAGCTTACACCCGCCAGCCTCACTCAGGCTGATAAGGCATCAAATCACCAATAAACCATCGTTTGTCATCATGTTGCAAACTGTTGATGACACTCATTGGGCAGATGAGCCGATGAGACCCACCTCCCCCAAGCATGCCAACATGAATCCGGCAACCATCATTCTTTCCCTTCCCCACACCACGTTGCTGCTCTGGGCGTCGCGTGTCAATTCACTCACTCGCGTCTGCATCCTGTAACTTGCACCCGCCTCAACAGCTACATGCCTTGAACGAGCAGCCAGCATTCGCACTGCCGACCTGCCTGCATGCCGGCCATCATTTCTTGCCCAGATTACAGCAGTCCGGCTGGATCTCGGTAGCTGCTACTTCCTGCCGCCGCTCGGCTGCGCACCAGGTTCGGACTCTGGAACATGGTCGTCTGGCCGTCTGGGCGTGTCCGGCGGGGTGTAGGGCTGCTGGACAGTCTTGCAGAAAAGGTCCGGCCTGACATGACAGCGGTAGCAAATAGGCTCTCTCATGGGAAAATGAAAAAGTCCAGCGGCTGACTGCCACAAGCAAGGGGTTTCGGGTGTTTGCCATTCATTCAGTCGCCTGTCCAGTGCTCTTTGATAAGGCAGCTGCTGTGACCATGGTCGGCGTACTGCTCACTTTGTGCGCGGCCGGGAATCTTCCAGTCGCTCTGGACCCTGCACTCAATCAGAGAAGCACTTTAGGGGCAGGTCAGTCAATGGACAGACACTGTCTTGGCAGGACGCCACATGGGCGCCATGTGCAGTTCTGTCACGAGCCTGCACGGTCTGAGTGCTGATCGGCACCTCACACTGTGTGCGCAGTTCAGGTGCGTATTGTCATGCACTAAAAGTTCTGCGATAGCAGATATTCAGCGCTGCCATAACCGCTGCTTATGGTGCAGCACCTGCGGCGGTGGTGGCCCCAAATTCTGTGGCTTTGCCGGTGGCGGCGGCTCTGATGCGATTGACGCCCGAAATGCGGCCCGCTCTGCGTTTCAATGCACAATCCTCATGGACAGCGTCTCAGCAAGGAAGACACACGCAGTATCCTTGAGAATTGAGAGTCAGCACGAAACATGACGTTTGATGCATTGGCCGCATGATCCCACAGCGGGTTTGCTCTCAGCAACAATGGGTCATGCCGATGGCCTGCCACTGCCATCGGATGGCTGACGAGTTCAGCATTTGCTGTGATCGAATTAGGAGTTATCAGATGGCTGCAGAGAGCGACAGCAGATGATAGAAGCGCACCTGCGCTGGACAGCGTAGAATAGCAGACCTTGCGGCTCCTGCTTTCTGGTGTCCCAGTGAAAGTCTCCAACGGGACACCCATTGCGTCTGCTATGCGCTGAGTCCACTCTCTCGCAGGGTCCAAGGGTGATGATCCAACCATGCGCGCACCTGGGGACTGCATTGGGCTTTTGTCGCTGCTGCCACTCATGTTGCTGCTAGTTGCTGCACAGACAATGAGCACGTCAACGAACAGCCAGCTGAACACATTGCAGAAGGCGACGGCAGATCCACAAGGAAGCAAAAGGGTCAAATCCGCCAGACAGATCACTAGCTACTGAAATTATGTCGCCGTGACTACCTCAATTGCAAGTACCAGGAGTGCACACAATCTTACATCTGTCAGGTAATTTCACTTCATACACCATGTTGAATGGCTGTTGTGAGACAATGGACTGCACAGGCACACAATGATATAGTTCTGACCGTGCTGCCGCCGTACATGCGCTGCAATCAGCACATGTGCTTGCTGTACAGCGCAGACCTAACCCCTTCCCAGCCTTGGCATGGATGCAAAGGCATCCATGTCCAAACTAGAAAAAGCGTCTTCAATGTGGCCAAGTTCCGACCCAATCCCGGCCTCCACGTTGCTCACCGGCGTCATGCCGCGACAACCACTGACAGCAAAGGCGAGGCCACATCCACAAAGTGCGCGTCACAAAATGCCTCCCAACTGCTCTCATCTCGCATCACTCCGCTAGCAGCTCCGCCTCCTGCCACGCTCCCGGTAGCTAGTCACTGCCGCCACCCAGCTGCGCGGCTGAACGAGGAGTCTCCATTCGCACTGCTGCCCCGCCTGGATCCCAGCGATTCGGCTAACTCCCAGCAGCTCCTTCTAGCACCAAATTGCCGCCGTCCGGCTACGCGCCCGGGTTGGCATCTGGCCCAGCAGCTACTGCTTGCCAACAGCTGCCGGCTGCCGCCGTCCGGCTGCAGGCCTAATCGGTGGTCTTCATCCGCACCGCTGCGCCGCCCCGCTGGCCCGCCTGGATCCCGGCAATGCGGCTGGGAGCCAGCAGCAGTTTACTGGCTGCCGCCGTCCGGCTTTGCGCCCGGGTCCGACTCTGGCACCGGCTCATCGGGCCGGTAGGGCGTGTCCGGCGGGTTGTCTGGCCGCGCCGGCTTGCCGGGGATCTTGGGCGCGGCCGGCGTTGAGTCCGGCCTAGAATGGCAGAGTACAACACAGGTTACACCATGGCAACAGCTCTGAAGTTGGAGACAGAGATGGGCTGCCGGGGAACTCCGGCGCAAAGGTGTCGAGTCGGGCCTGGGTAGAAGCATAAAGAAGAATTGGGAAACGTCATTGACGAGCTAGGGAAAAGCTGGCCTGCGCCGTTTTGCCGGGGATACGATTCTGCCGGCGCCAAAGACCAGCCTGTGACAGCATGAAGAGGAACGCCCAGCGATTCATACAGAATGCCCAGGCAAGTGAGTGGCGCGTGATTGGTAAGCTTTCGGAAGATGAGGTGGGGACAGCTCAGGGTCGAGACTCTTCAGCAGCTGAAATGCTTCATGTTTTGCAGGGATGCACAAATCTACTGCTGATTCTGCTGCCCGCAGGGCAGGTAGGCATTTCTGCTAGCAGCCCTGCTGGCCATGGATGCGCCAAGCAAGCAGCGAGGCAGGCGCGACTGCCTGCTTGCAAAGGGGCAACGCCATCACGTCCGTTTGTTAGATCGCTTAAAGCCCACTCCCACTGATGCCCACAAAGCGTTCTTGCCATGAGATTGTAAGACCACTGCAGCAATGTCATCGACACACTGTGTACGCGGCTCATGCGTCTCGGGCCCCCGCTCCGGCGGCGCAAACAGAAACAGTGGAGTCATCGAAAGTGCGTTACTGTGCTTTCAACGATGAAGGCCAGAAGATTGCTCACTTTCTGCTCGGCGTCGGGGTCTCGGGCCGCTCCGGCGGCGCGATGCGACCCGGGGGCTGGTATTCCGGGGTGGGGTTGCCCTGCCCTGGAGTGATCTCCGGCTGGTTTGGCGGCGTAAACTCCGGCATCGTCCCTGGCGGGCTGGTGGGCGTCTGCAGGCAGGCGTGGAAGCAACAGTCGCACGGAGTCAAATTTGGAAAGACAGTTGGGGAGCCCCAGGGTGGTATCGGGCTGGTCTGGCAGCGCAACTCCGGCATCGTGCCCGGCGGACCGGTGGGCGTCTGCAGGCAGGCACGTCGGCGCCAGTGACGCAGGGCTGCACTTTGCAACGACGTTGAAAGCCGGATGGGGCCCTTGGGCCTTGGGTGAATTCCAGTCGGTGCAGCGGTGTGAACTCCGGCGTTGTCTCCGGCGGGTTGCAGGCAGGCATGTCAGCACCAGTTTCAAAATGCCCTTCTGTTTGTAGTGGAGTGGACGCTTTGACATGGCTGGTTGCTCTTGCTGTGAAAAGGGCAGCGACCCGCTTCCTTTCTGCAACAAATCCATCAGACGCAGCCGCTCGATGCAACGCGTGAACGAACGACCACTGCTGCGCCAAGATCTGCAGGGCGACTGCGCCTGAAGCCCCACAGCTGCTAGTACCTGTGTACGAAGGAAGCACCCAGGCGCGGCCCATTGCTTATTGCAGAGGTGGAGGCTCCACCAATGAGGTCCGTGAACAAGATAGAGTTCACGATGTCATTGGATGAAAGACACGTGAAACCCCACCTGCGAGGGCGGCTCCCATTCCGGCGGCGACTCCGGGATGGCGCCCGATGCTGATGTCAGCGGCGCCGCCTGCCGCTGGGCTGCCATGCGGTACTGCGGCTGGGCGAGCTGCGCCGTCCGCCGTGAGTGGGCGGGGCCTGCGGCGCGATGACAAGACGAATGTGGTGCTTTTGGTGGATTAACGCCGCTATTGCCGCAGCAGTTTTCAAGCACGTCTGGTGAGCATGTACATTCACACATTCACTTGCTTGCGCTTCGGGGACTGCTCTGCATCGCTAAAACGTTGGCGGCGCACTCAATGCATGCAGATCGCTTCCTTCGCCGAGTCAGTGGGTGCATGCGAAGCTGGTTGGCAGCCACTGCTGAGGCTTTGAATCGCATTCATATTGACGCACTGCTGGTCTGGATGATGCAAATGCTCCCCAAGATCACCTGCGATGGCGCGCTGTCTTTGTAGCAGTCGTAGGCTGCAGCTGCACGCCACATGACTGCGCAGGGATGATACACACGACGCCATTTCGGCACGCACGGTGTCTGCAAAGCTGCTTATGCCAAAGTTTGATGTCAAGGAGTTCAATGAAGCTGTTTTCTGTGCGTGACAAGACAAACAGGACTGCCGCGCCAGCGCGAGGCACAGTCTGTGGACTCCCAGTTTGCGTGCACGGGGGCTCGATTCTCATGCACCTCGTTTGTTTGCGAGGAAACTTGCCGCAGAGCAGTACACTGCGTTTGCCAGCTGATGTGCGTGTAATGCTCTGATCGCCCACCGCTGACTGTCGCCCGCCCCGTGTCGCTCTGATTTCTCTGGTTCGCTCAATTTTTGACCTTGATTTGAAATTTTCCGAAAGCTGGCCAAACATGGCCGATACGGCGCAGCCGATGGAAACCAACGCTGAGGCTGCTGCGCCTCCCAGCAATGCCACCCCAGCCAGCCCATCCCCTGTGGCACAGCCACAGACGGCTGCGGCGCCGAAGCCTGCGAATGCGCCCAATGGCAGCACTGGGGGTGCCAAACGCCCTGCGGATGACAAGGCGGGCGCAGCAGCCGACGGAGATGCTAAGGCAAAGGCAAGTGCTGTCTGCGTGATGATATGGCGCCGCTGAAATCTGAAAAGTCACAATGGCGGACGCCGCACTGCTCATCTTCACAAGTCCCTTGACAGTTGAAGCTAGCGGCTTCATTCGTCAAGCCAGAACTATCAGCAGCTTGGGGCACGCACCATGCCACAAAATCTCCACACAAACAGTCACCCAAGTGCGGCAGAACCGCCCGGCATGTCACTGCCACTCTGTGCGCTACCTTCAGGGCGGCCCGCCGAAGCCGAAGAGACCGCGGGCGCCGAAGACCGCCGGGGACACGGGTGTGCGGCCGTACCTGGAGTCTACCATTGTGCCGCTGGTGATGGCCGGCATGCAGGTGCGGGAGTCTTCTCAACTGATTCACCCTAGCCACTTTCTGGACCTCAAAACTCTGCAGCTGTGGCCAGTCAGGCTCCCTAGGCAAGTGGCTGGGGGTGATGAGTTGTGCAAGCTGCGGTAGGCAGGTGGTCGGCATTTGATGGTGTGAACTGCGTCTGCCGCTCCCGACGCGGCTGTGTAATGTGTGCAGGAGCTGGTGAGGGAAAAGCCGCAGGAGCCGGTCAAGTGGCTCGGCAACTTCCTGACCCAGAATGCACCGGCGGCGGACGCTGCGGGGGCAGGCGCCGGCGCCGCTGCAGGGGCGACGGCAGATGCCAAGCCGGCGACCAATGCCAAGCCGGGAGCTGCGGCAGGCGCCACAGCAGCAGCAGCCGCAGCAGCGGCTGCGGCAGGAAAGGTGGAGGAACAAAAACCAGACGCGGCAGCCAAGGCGGGCGATGCGGCAGCGGCGGGCGGCGGCGCGGCAGCAGAGGGGTCCACAGAGGCGAACGTGGCGGCGCCTGCCAGCGGCAGCGGGGCGGCAGCATCGCTGATAGCTGCGCAGCCTGCGGCCGCCGCCACGCCGGCACCGCTCGCCTGATTGAGCGGCAGGGCTCTGGTGTGCGCGGGCGATTGTTTCGCAGCTCAAGGAACAGATAGGAGGCTTGCGGGTTGCTGTGCCTTGCAACCTGCATGCCTGGACTGCGCTAGCTGGTGTTGCCACTGATTGTATAGGGCCTTTGATTGCAGCAAGCTGCCACTCATTGCATGTTGCATTGCCGGTACTTCCAGCAGACCATCGCGAGTGTCATTTTTCAAATCCAGCGTGGTGACCCTAGCAATCAACACTCAGCACAGACCTGCAGAATAGTCCAGACCTGCAGTGCAGCAACTGCAGTGCCTTCTCAGAAATTGTTGAATTTCGCAGCTAGGGCTGCCACTTGTCACCCAAGAACACGCCTGCAGTTACATATGCGTGTATGCCTGACCAGCTTGGTTGAGTAGGCTGCAGCGTGAATTTCGTCCCTCGCCAGCAAAACGCAAGCTGAACCTGGTCTGCGCTGCAGTTCCTTCCTCATCCGAGATCCACCGCCAGCCTCGCCACCGGATTATTGTCACATTGCCGATTTCTGTGCACATGTGAGCGAGCACCATGGCCTGAACCCGTCGCGCTGTTAGGCCCTCAGCAGCAGAGCGCAGCTCACTAGCTAGTGCTGCACGCTATAGCGTGCAGCACCCAGCAGCAGGAACTCAGTGCAGGGTGGCACGACTCCGCAGCGCCAGATGCAGCGCCGCCAGCCTCCTACAGTGCACATAGCGATGCTGGCTCTGCTGTTGGCTGCTGTCCTGCTGGCGTTTGTTCTAGTTGTCACAGGTGAGTGCTCCCAACGGCGGCCGGAAGGCTCTGGCTCGATCATGCGCAGGCTCATCCGCCGCTGGCGCCAGGTGCGGCGCATCTTTATTTCCCTGCCGTGCAGAAAGCGCAGGAATACTCATGCTGGGCATTTCAAACGGCGCTGGTTCCAGACATTGATGACTGGCACTCTGTGTTCTCTGTCACGATTAAAGATATGCTGTGTGATGCACTGTTCTCTGTTGACAGGGCAGCCCAGCACCCATTGTCGATGTGGACCCACTGCCGCCACAGCCTCCCGGCGGAATTATGGTGGCGCTGCAGCCCAACGCTTTTGCCAGTGCGCCGAGCCTTACCATCGACTGGTGGAGTGATGCCGGAAGCTACGGTGTGGGTCTAGACGATCCAGACTATGGGTGCGGTGTATCCTCGCATGTCCAGAGCGGTATTGCACATATGTGTGCACACATCACTCATGCACAGGCAGTCTGCGGGCGCAGCATACAACGTACAATCACACCTCGCGAACGAGCTTTCCTGGTGAGAATGGATCAACTTCGTCGTTGGCATGTGCCTGATGCAGGTTTGCGCCATCCGTTGAAGCTGCCAGCCCCGGGGCCGCCAGCAGCGAATCAGAGATGACGGAATGGCCAGCAGACGGCGGCACAGATGAGAATGTAGCCATCAGCGAGTCGGCTGCTGCCAAGCAGCGTTCGACAAGCGAGTTTGGTTACGTTGATGCCGTCATGGCAGTGTTGGTGGCGGAAGTGGCTGAGCCAGCGCAGGAAACAATGACGGACACAGTAGCGGCCGCCAATGATGTCGAAACCTATGAAAACACTGTGGGTATGTCGCAGCATATTGGGAGGGGCAGCAGCATCATTGCCACCGTGCAGCATGCAGCCAGCATGCCAGAATCTCCTGATGCCGCAGCGGTGCAGCCGTCCCCGTGATCTGTTGGGCCAGCCCTAGAAACACGATGGACGCAATGGCAGTTGCCGACACCCTTACATGAAACACAATGCGTCTTTCTGCCAAGCCGTACAGCACCATACGGGGCTGCAGAGACGAACCGCGACCTGCACACAACATGCACGTGAATTGCATGTCATCTTGCCCCGCAGGCATCTCCAGCAGATGGTGTAGCGTCGGGCTCACGCCGTTCTGTCCGTTTCTGTGACCTTTCACTCTGCGAGCTTCACTTCACGTTCTAATTCCACGCTGTCATGGGCGGAGCCTGCCTGCCAATCCAGCCGTGGTTGCGCGATATGCCCCCGGCATGCGGCAGCCTCCTTGTTCTCTCCGAGGAGTGCTGTGGCTGCCGGCGGCAGCCGGCACTTGCCGTGCAGCCGGCCAGAATCACAGCGCAGGCTGCACCCTGCGCCCGTTGAGGACGCAGTCATTGCGTGGGAACTGCAGCACTTCCAGCGCTGCCGCCGCCGTTGGCGCTGCCGTCTTGTGCCAATGCCGCGGTCTCGCCGGCTGCCGCCACCCTGCCGGTACAGGACCTCCGCCTTAGCCGACGTCCCCCGGCACTACCACTGTCGCGGCTGCCGCTGCCACCACTGTCGTCTTGCCGCCGCCGCCGTTCCGCCGCCGCTGACGGCTGCTACCGGTACAGGGCCTGTGCTTTGACCCACATTCCCCAGCGCCGCCGCTGCCGCTGTCTTGCCGCCGGTGCCGCCGGCCGCTACCAGTACAGGGCCTCCGCCTTGCCGGCGACCAACCAGGTGACGGGCAGCTGCCGCCGCTGCCGTTCAGCCGCTGTCGCCAGTCTGCCGGCGGCGGCGGCCGCTACCGGTACAGCGCCTCCGCCTTACCAGCTTGTCACAAACACGGCGGGTGGTGTACGCTGCCGAGGCTGCCCCGCCGGCGGCGGCCGGCACCGGAACAGGCCCTCTATCGATACAGGGCCTCTGCCTTGCCGGCGACGAACCAGGTGGTGGCCAGCTGGATGAAGGCGAAGGTCCAGGCGACGGCGATGCCGGCGCAGCCCGCCAGCACCACCACGACTCGTGCCGCCAGCCCCCGCACGCCCACCATGTCCGCCGTCCAGGGGCCAGCCACTATGAGGACGGAGCCCACCGCCAGGTACCTGCACACGAATGTACACAATGTCAATCCGTATCATATTGCATATGATATATGATCTTCATTGCTCGATCAACACCTCCACCGAGCCATGTACCTGTACCTGTACCATAAACATTGACAATTTCAGCAGATGTACAGATTTCCGACCGATGCGCCGTGAGGCCGCGCACTTCCACCGCCCCTGCCGTCCAGGGGCCGGAGACGATCAATACAGAGCCGGCCGTCCGGCACCTGCGCAGTCACATGTTGTCTGTCACTCGGTGCTGATTTCCTTCATCATGACATGAGCGCGCTGCCAGCCCCCGCACCCCCACTATGTTTGCCGTCACGTGGCCCGCCACTATCAGCACCAAGCCCACCGCCAGGTATCTGTGCTTTGTTTCCGCAATCCCCGCAGCTTGGGGTTCCCTTAATCGCATGTGGTATTCGTGCCAGCTAAAGCCTCAAAATGAGAGGCTAGGCGCCGCCAGGGGCGCTGCTGAATGGGGCACCTCAGCACCTGCTGTTGAGAGGAGAGAAATCCCCGGAAAGCAAAAAACTAAAGAGAGGAGGCTCACAGTGCGGTGCGCAGCCAGGGATGCTGTTGGTAGTGGTAGCCAGGGACTGGGCGGCCGCCTGCAGCGCGCACGCCCGCGACGCCGCCGCCCGCCGCCGCAGCGCCACGCCCCCAGTGGTAGCACACCTGTGACGGAAGGGGTGGCAACAGTTGAGGAAATTGGTACAGATGCAGAGGTTGTCATTTGAATCACAGGGCAGCCCGCCACTGCCAAGATGCGGCCCGAGTGGTGGACACCTGCGCAAAGTGTGCAAACCACATGGTTGAGAAAGAGGAACATGGAAGGTCAAAGCAGCTCGCCCGCCCGCCGATGCCGCCGTCGCCGTGCCCCAGCTAGCACACCTGCATGAAACATGCAACGAGCTTAGCTCTCAGGATGGATTGATTGTGGTTCGAACGCAGCATACTGTCCGTTACGCCGCCGCCGCCCGCCGACGCGCCGCACTCTCAGTGGTAGCACTTGCGGTACATGTGCAGAGCAAACATCTGACAGGAAAGGACGCAGCGAAACGCAGAAGGATCAAAGCAGCACGAATGTTAGCGACGCCGCCGCCTGCCGCCGCGCCACGCCCCCAGTGATAGACCTGCACAGACCTCAGATCGTTGGACTCAAGGAGTTGCAACGGGAACGCAGCACAATGCTCGTGGCGCTGTCGCAGCGCCGCGGCCCCAGTGCCAGCACACCTGCGTAATATGTGACAGGCAACCGCTGGAGAAGTGGTACAGCACTTGCAGGAACTGGCATCTGCACGCGCATAACGATGCCGCCCACCGCCGCAGCGCCAGCGCCAAAGCAAGCATACCTGTGGCAGGCGCAACAGCATGATGTGTGGAGCTCCGAAGCGTCCTAGTAAAAAAGGCCCGCTCTATGAACCAGGCGGCGTGCGGCGTGCAGAAGGAGAAGACGAGCCACTCGCTGGCCAGCGGCCAGGCGTGCCGCGGCCGCATGTCCATTGGCGCCAGCGCCGCCACTATCAGCTCTGCCACCCGTCACAACTCGGACAAGAATGCAAATCCAGTTCCTTCCAAAACGGACTGGATGGCGTCGCACCATGAACCAGGCGGCCAGCAGCGTGCAGAAGGAGAAGACGAGCCACTCGCTGGCCAGCGGCCAGGCGTGCCGCGGCCGCATGTCCATTGGCACCAGCGCCGCCACTATCAGCGCTGCCGCACCAAAGCTCGCCAGCCCCGCGCCGACGGCAATGGCCTATCGAAAACAAAATGTTGGTGGTCTCAGTCTGGATGCTCATGGGCACCCGCTCCGCCACTACCACTGCCGCCGCGCCAAAGCTTGCCAGCCCCGCGCCGATGATGACGGCCTGAAAGGGCCAATACGCGATCATCAGCGGCGATGTTTAGCCATCTTCATGGCACATGTTTCCTATATGCACCAGCGCCGCCACAAGGAGGGCCGCCGCGCCGAAACTCGTCAACCCCGCGCCGATGGCAATGGCCTGCAAGGAGTATTGCACGTCAAGGAAACGTTTTGTTGCGTTTCAACAGGTGTCCATGGCCACGCGCCGCCGCGCCAAAGCTCGCTAGCCTCGCGCCCGGCGATAGCCTGCAAATGCGAACTGCAATGGTTGACGGCGAATCCACTGCAATTTGGCACATGTTTCTATGGGCTGCAGCACTGGCCACTACTCTGCCACTTGCTGCGCCGCCATAGCAGGTCAGCCCTGCACCGACAGCACTGGCCTGCCGAGAAAGAGCAACTCATGTGCATTACTGTCCATGTCTGCGAGCACCAGCACCGCCATGAGAAGCGGCACTGCGCCCAGGTTGGAGAATAGTGTCCCAGAAGCAGCTCTTGCACTGAGCTGCCGGAGTGCCATGGGAACGGCGTTGCAAAATCGCGAATGCAGGACGACAGCAGCAGGCTCCTTGTTTGGGCGGAGCCCACATGCCCTGTGTGAGGCTGCACGGACGATGTTGCGGGCTTTCAGGCCCGACCATCAGGTTCTGCGCCCTGCCGCCACGAGCTGCAGGTGGCAGCTCACCCTACCTGAAAGCCCTTTGGCAGCGCAAACGCCGCCGCCGGCATCGACGCCGTCCGCTGCAGCGCGAGGTGCGACATGCCGCCGCGCTCGCGCCCCTTGCTGCCGCCGCTGCCGCTGCTGCCGCCCGTCCGCAGGTGCCTGCGCCATGCCAGGATCCCAGGTGATGAAACTTCGAAGAGGGAGGAATCGGTGACCATTGGTCAATCTGCACCAGAGCCTGCCAACCGCCGCGCTCGCGCCCCTTGCTGCTGCTGCCGCTGCCGCCGCCGCTGCCTGACCCCGTACGCAGGTGTATAAAAGGTGAGAGGCCTACAGGCAGGGCTTGGCGACCATGTCTTGAGCTGTTGAGCTGCAGCCCCAGGTGCGACATGCCGCCGCGCTGCGCCCCTTGCTGCCGCCGCCGCTGGAGCCCGCCTGCAGGTGCCCTGCAACATCGCCAGCAACTGAGCTGAGAGACTGAGCTGAGCGAGTGTGCACCCCTCCCTGCAGGTTTTGCTGCTTGCGCTACTTTCAGGAAGGCAAGAAACGGAGTGAAACTCCTGACACACCAGGTGCTGGGAACAGCGCGGCGCGGTGTTTGTGGGGTCACGCATAAAGTTCGTAAGAAGTCTCACGCACCTGAAGACCGGGCGACAGGACAGCAGTGTCATGCGCGCGAATATAGCAGGGGGTAGCGCAGCGCTGACTTGCACTTTTTGTTGCGTTCAAAGAAATCGCACGGGAAGTCTGCTTGCCTGAAGACCAGGCGATGCGCCGGCAGCGCCATACGCGCAAATGGTGCGGGAAACAGCACCGCCCGCCGCGCCGCGTGGCCCGCACAGTCGCCGTGGAAACAGCCTCCACGGCGTCGGCGGCAGCCGCTGCCCCAGGGTTGTTCATCTGGGAAGGACGTGATCGAAAGGTCTTGGGGCTTCCAAGACGCACCTGAAGACCAGGCGGTGTGCGAGGAGCGCCATCAGCGCAAACGGCGCCGGAAATAGTATCGCCCGCCGCGCCGCGTGCCCCGCGCAGTCGCCGTGGCGCAGCCCCCCCGGCGTCGGCGGCAGCCGCTCCCGCAGGTCGCTCCACAACGGCATCAAGTCCACCACCATCCAGGTGGCAAACCAGTGCCACGGCTTGCCGATACCCAGCGTGAAGTGCATCACCCTGCGTGGAATGTGATTCACGATCCGAGGTTCGTTTCCTTGCGTGATGCATTTTGAGGGTCCACCACGAGCCAGGTAGCGAATCAGTGCTGTGGCTTGCCGACGCCCAGCCTGAAATGCATCACCTGCATAGGCCAACGCACCACAGTCGATTGCTGCACGCTAGCCGCGCCAAGATGTCCTGTAGGACAGCCGCCGCGCGCGCTGTGCACCGGTCAGCACCTCGCAGCGCTGGATGCTGCCCCGGGTCCGCGTCGCAAGCGTGAAGCGAGCAGTCAGGCGTTGAGGCGAATGTTTCAAGTCTTGAGCTGCATCTGGTCTCGGCGGCCGGCAGCGTCCAGCGGTTGCCGTTACTGATGCACAGCCCCAGGTCCGCGCCATGCGAATCACTTTTGGAGGAAACACTTTGAAAAACGAGCCAAACTGTCCCACAGTGCCACCTGATCTCGTCTGCTGGCAGCGTCCAGCGGTTGCCGTTGATGATGTACAGCCCCAGGTCGGCGTTGTAGATCGTCGGCAGTCGCATGATGGAGAAGCCACTGTTGCTGTAGTCCCGCCGCGGGTCAAAGATCGGCGAGCCCGCGAAACCGTAGAAGTACGAGTTCAGGAAGCCCTGGTCGCCGCTGCACTTTGGAGAAACATCCTCTCAAGGTCGCCGAAATGCAGGCACTGCTTGCGGAAGTTGCCACAGTGTGCACCGGGCGCTGGATGTCAGCTGTGAGATCTTGCCCAACATTCTGCGGGGGGGTGGATGTGGAGGGTTCCACCACCAGCACGCAGGGTTTTGTAGGGTTTGATGATCCATGTTCCTGCACCTTCAGAGTTGAACTCTGACCCGGCACACAACGACAGCTGCGCAATCTTGCCACCGAGCATGTCGCGGAAGGTGGTCGTCGATGGCTATACCACCAGCACGCCCGAGTTGAGGCGCTCCTAGTGGCGCATTGCCGTGCCAAACAGGGTTTTCAAATGGGGTCTGTTTCCAGACGATGCTGTTACGACAAGGAGTCTCACCCGGTGTAGGACGGCAGCTGCGCAATCTTGCTGAGCATGTCGCGGAAGGTGGCTGTCGAAGGTTCCACGACCAGCACGCCGGAGTTAAGGCGCTCTGAGTGGCGCATCGCCGCGCAGAAGCCCGGGCAGCCGAACGCCTCGTCCATGTTTCGCGTTACGATGGTGTCCGCGTCCAGGAACACCACTGCAGATGACGAGCTCCCAATGTAAGGCATCTGCAGAGATTGACTCAGTGGAAAACGGCGTCAGCAGAAGCCCGGGCAGTCGAACGCCTTGTCCATGTTCCTCGTCACAATCGTGTCCGCGTCCAGGAACACCGCTGCGCAAGGGGGAGAAGGGCGCTTTCGTACGTCCGCAGAGGTGTATTTTAGTACAACTAGCGTCCAGCAGAAGCCGGGGCAGCTGAAGGCCTTGTCCATGTTGCGCGTCACGATAGCGTCCGCGTCCAGGAACACCACTGCACAGGGACCACGTATGACGTTGACAAGTGTTCAATCTCCTGAATGCAGGATTTTAATTAATGAGGATGTGTTAAGAAAAATAGCAGGTTAGTATGTCTGCAGTGTGGTTAGTGTATCAGTGTCCAGAAACAGCCCCGGCCAGCCGAACGCCTCGTCCATGTTGCGCGTCACAACGAGTGTCCGCGTCCAGGAACACACCGTGGAGGATACAATAAGACAATCAGGGTTTGGGCTTGATCAATTTCCTTGATGATTTGCCACGCTGTTGTTGAGCAGGGCAGCCAAAGGCCTCGTTCATGTTGCGCGTCACAATCATGTCTGACACCAGGAACACCAACTCACCAAGGAACTCCACAAATTCAGGGTTCGACTGTAGACTTGCCGACAAAGATTTGGACATCTGGATGGGGAGTCGTACAGGAGAAGGGCACATCCAGAGAGCAGGAAGATCGCTTGCCTGAAAAGGCTGCCCTATTAACCTCAGTCATGGCGCAGACACATGACGGTGTGCTGGATGCCTCACGAAAGGCAACACTGCAGCCCACCTCGGCTGTATTCGGTCATGTTGAAGATGGCGAGCTTGGTGTATACGGCCCAGAAGCGTGGCGGGAAGGCCTTCTGTGCGCCGCCGCCACTGCCGCCGGCTTGCCACATGCCCGGGTTACGAATCGCATCCACACGGCGCACCTGTGCCACAGACCAACGCCTTGTTAATATACTTCTACTTCGGTAGCTTCATCCTTGAGATTCGCAGTGGTGACCGGAACACGTGTGCAGACCGGAGCCGCATGGGGGCACAAGTCAAACATGTTCTGCACGTTCTGCAAGATTTTACAGTTTGACGAAGAGCTGTGTAGCTGCATGACACACCTCCCACCCCTCGTTGACGAGCGTATCCTCGGAGTCGCTGCTCAGCGGCCCGGCCAGCAGCACCACCAGATCCCTGCGGTGCAGCCAAACAGAAAGTCGATTCTCTCAGGGCCAGAAGTTTCGACAATCACGTTTGTCACCGTAAGCGTGTCCTCGGCGTCGCTGCTGAGCGGCCCCGCCAGCAGCACCGCCAGGTCCCTGCAGTAGTTCAGCGGAGCGAAATCGTAATCACCGCCCAAGGAATCCGTGGAAAGGGGCTAATGAAAGATGCGATTCGTTCCCGAGCGTGTCCTCGGAGTCACTGCTCAGCGGCCCCGCCAACAGCACCACCAGGTCCCGGGTTTAGAAGCAAAATTGAAAAGTCAACATGTCAGCTGAAGAAGGGCATGATGCAGCACACGGACGTGTCCTTGGGGTCGCTGCTCAGCGGCCCCGCCAGCAACGCCCCCAAGACCCTGCTGTATGACAGAAAAAAGCCCAGTACACAGATGCATGAAACAGGGTGTGTCACATCCTGCACCAGCATGAGCGTGGCCTCGGAGTCACTGCCGAGCGGCCCCGCCAGCAGCACCACCATGTCCCTGCGATTCCACATGACAAGGCATTCCCCTTCGTGATGAAAGCCGTCACTAGCAGGGCATGACAGGTCGACCTGGTCATCTATCAGGAACGATGACAGCTGTTCAATGGCCCAGCCACAACAACATTGTGATCGAAAGCAGCTTGGAAACAGCAAGACGAAGTGCAGGTTCTCGCCAGGCACACGGACACATTGCAAAAAGACGCGTAAGAATCCGGCTGGCTTCCAAGGTTCTAAGTTTGAAGCATAAAACATTCACCTGGTGGTGCCGGTCTCCCGCAGGCTCTGTCCCAGCACGCGCACGCCCAGCATGAAGGGCTCGCCGTACAGCAGCGTCACGTATGCCTGCTTCCCGCTTCCGCCGCTTCCGGCGCCGCCGCCGGCCACCGCCTGCGCCGCGCGCCCGGCGTTGCTGCCAGCGGCGCTGCCGCCGCCGTCAGCCTGTTTGTGCTGCTGCTGCTGCTGCGCACCCTGCTGCTGCTCCTGCTGTTGTTGCCGCTGCTGCTGTGGCCGCTGCTGTAGCTGTTGCTGCTGCAGGCGGCGCAGCTCCTGCACGCGCGCCCGCGCCGGCATCGCGCCAGACTCGCCGCCGCCGCCGCCACTCCCGGGCGATGGGCTTTGCACAATGCCGGTGGCCGCCGCCGCCTGCTCCACGGCGTCCCCGAGGCTGTCGAGGCCGTCCAACACCGGGCGGAAGCGGCGCGCTATCGCACCGCCAGCGCCCGCGAGCACGCCAGCCTGCTGCCCAACGCCGCCGGTGCCGCTGCTGCGCTGCGCGCTGCCGCCGCCACCGCTGCTGGCGTCGCCGCCGTCACCGCTGCTGTCTCTGTTGCTGGCCTGTTGCACAGCACGCTGTGCCACAATGGCGGCGGGATCGCCTGCTGGTACTAAGGCTGCGGGTCGCTGCTGCTCCACTGCGGCCAGGCAGCAGCGTGATGCCGCCACTGCTAGAAATAGCAGGAGGCTCGTTCGTTGCAGGCTTGGCTGTGCAGAGCGCTGGGCTTGTCGCCAGCAATGCACGGCGCAGCCGCGCGGCATGGCACGGCTCCTGCGGCCTCGATGCGCCCCTTCAGCCGGTCATGCTGCTACGGATTCACGCACTTCCCTCGCGAGTTGCGAGGACGCGTGTGCAGAATCGTCTCAGAGGCTTGCTGGGACTGCACCAGTTTACATGATCTTGCCCTGACTGTCTGCTCGCAGATCGGGTCACCAGCGGGGTCCAGAGATAGACAGATGTTCCGGTGTCCTCGCTGTTCATTCAATGTGTCCGCTGCAGGACACGTGTGGGCTCCTGCACGTTCAAATCAGCAGGTGAGACCATCCCCACCCAAAGACGGCCGCTGAACGTCATCGGCATGCGCCATGAGATCCAATATAAAATTGCAACTGGTCTGGGGAGCAACGCACCTGAAGGGGCACCCTGTGCCAGGCGCCTGCCATCAAGAGCCTGCTGGAGTTGTATAGGCACGACTGCAGAGGTTGTGATGTACAGCGCAGCTGCTATGCGATGACCTGCATTCGGCTGTGCCACGACAGTCAACGTGCGTTAGAACCAAATTACGCACAAGTCGGAATAGGCAGCTGCGATTTGCTTGAACCTCATGAACAGCAGGTCGAGCAAAGCCCTGCGCCGCTTGGAGCGACAGATTCCGCAGGGGCACATGATACTTCTGTAGGCTTATACCTCACCTTGCCGCCCTTGTGAAATCTCTGTTGGAACCTGACTTATACAGCCTGACTTATACAGCCTTGGTAATTTTCATTTCCTCGTCGCGCGGAATCCACGTGCAACTGGAGCCCCGCAGCCCCAGCTCCAGTGCTGCGGGCCGTAGGCGGCGTTGGGTGGTGCCTGCACAGGTCCAGCTGCTTTGGTCCGGGACTGCATTGTCACACGCCCGGTCCGATCGACGCCATCGGGCAGGCTGCAGGTGAGTTTTTGCCAGGCGTGAGCATCCATGTAGCGCCTCGATAGCCCTGTGTACTACTTCGCAGACCGACCCTCAGCCGATCGTCATGCACAGCTGGCAGGAGCGGGCTGGCTCCGCAGCCATGGACGTAGCGCTGCAAGAAGTGGCGTGTTACAGATCTGCAAGAGACACTTGCTGACAGCACGGCGCTGCTGATGGCCGCTGAGGCTGGCGGTGCTGGTCGGCGTGCCATAGCACCGGCTGACCCCCACACCCGACTTCCCCAGATTCCTTCCCGGCGTCTGCGCCAGCCACCGGCCGCTCATGTCACGAGATTGATCCTCTTCGCAGGTTGGATCTTGTGCTGGCCCGGTAGCAAGGCGCCTGCCGCGTGGCTCAGGCAGCGTTGTAGTGCAGTCGGCCAGCAAAAGCGACAAACGCGCCGCGGCCGAAGCAGCCCTTCGACGCCGTCAGCCAGTCGCACAAGGCGTGCGTACGTGACGGGTGAGTGCCGTTGTGGGCTGGCGCATAGCCGAAGCTGGAGCCCGGCGCGGGCGGAAAGGCAGGCGAAAGGCGTCCTGCCAGCGCATACCCGAGGAGGCTAAGTAGTTTTGGTGCGTCGGGCTCGGCCTGCTGACGCCAGGGGGACGACGGCTTCCCATCCCTGGCAACAAGGTGGACAGCGAGATCATTCGCCGGTGTCGTCTCAGACACGCCACTGTGGTGATTCCACAGCTCGCAGACGAAATTGTTCTGCTTGCAAGCACTGTCGACTGGGACGGCTTGAGATCCTGCAGTCGCATACCGGTTGCACCGCTGTTGACTGGCTTCGACGCAATCTTCGCTGCGCTGGCTGCAAGCGCCGCCGCCCGCTCGGCAGGCACTCGCGCGCCTGCTGCAATGCGGACCTGACTGCTCGCACATTTGCCTTCTGCAGGAGGAAGTCGAGTCAGACACGGCAAGGCGGGGCTGGGGAGACATGGAACCGGCGGAGCCAGAGTCCCCGCCGGCGGCGGCGCCGCCACCCGCCGGCGGTGAGTCCGCCCGCTACCCGCCGTCGCAGCACAGACTCGGCAAGCGGCGCTCGGCCGACGACGACACCTCGGGCGATGCCGCGGCGGCGCCACCGCGCAAGTCGGCCCGCAGCCGAGCGCCCAGCGGGCGTGTGCGCGCCGCGGCGGCGGGCAGCAGTGGCGACGAGGGGTGCGGCGGCGGCGGCGGCAGGGGCGGCCGCGGCCGGGGGTTCGCCGCTATGGCGCGCCCCTCGCCCAGCGGCGGCAGCGACCTGGGCAGTGACTTGGGGACGGACGACGCGGCCGCAGGTGAGCATTTTGGCGCGCTCCTATGGCTTCGTTAGCACTTTCCTACACGGACGGCCGCCAGGTGAGGCCGCTGTTCATGAAAGCTTCAACCTGGCCCAACAGGCAGCTTGCTCGACTGGCCGAGTGGTTGTCTGTCATGGGCGGCCCGGCTGCTGGTGACCATATGTTGCATTGGACCCTGGCATCCCGGCCTCAGCTTGAAAGCAACGGCAGGGCGGCTGTTTCGGTCGCTAGGGTCGGCGTGGGACGTGGAGCTAGCGGGAAGCACTGCAACGAGGGCTTTCAAGCCCCGAGGATCAGACCCCAATGTCATGTCTGCCTGCGGCTGGAGGCGACGGCAGAATGGCGGCATGCAACCATCCCTGTTGCGAATTGTCGGTTAACAGGCACCAGCATGCGCAAGCGGCACGACAGGCACCAGTTGTAGTGCAACATGCTGCCGGCATCAGCTGGGGCCAGCATGCCTGGCAGGACAGGTGTCAGCGCTTGCTTGACGAGCGCCGACAAAAGCAGCCGGGATGTGGATTCCAGCTAGGCTGAGCCGGCGCACTTGGCGCGGCGCCACACTGTCACTCATTGGACCCACGTCTGCCAGTGCGTGGCCTGCATTGCTGCAGATGACAGTCTATGAGCCATCCTGACGTCCGCGGGCTCACACAGGCGGCGCGGGTGAGGCCAGACACCGTCAGCCGGCAGCCAGTGTGCCTTCGCATGATCTTCTGCACCTGTCAATCGGCTGTGTTTCAGGCGGCTGCCTCTTGCCACGCAGGCAGCGCGGACGGCGGCGGCGGCGGCAACAGAAAAATGAGCCGCCGCATCATCGCCAACCGGCAGTCGGCGCAGCGCTCCCGGCTGCGCAAGCTGCAGTACATCTCGGACCTGGAGTCCAACATCTCGGGACTCACCGACCAGGTGGCGCAGCTGGGGCCACAGCTCGCCTTCCTGAAAGCGCAGCACGCAGGTGAAAACATCGCACATTGCAGCTTACCTTGAAACCAAATTTCCAAGTCGGAACCCACCGACCAGGTTTCGCAGCTGGGCCCGCAGCTGGCTTCCCTGAAGGTGAGACACGCAGGTGGGCTTGGTTCAAGAGAGCATTGCAAGTGTCAGCTGGACTCAAAATCCAAGATCTCGGGGCTCACCAACGAGGTCGCGCAGCTGGGGCCGCAGCTCGCCTTCCGCAAAGCGCAGCACGCAGGTAGCAATGTTTGACGAGAAGAAGACATCTCGGAAACCTAATCGAACATCTCGGGGCTCACCAACCAGGTCGCGTAGCTCGGCCCGCAGCTGGCTATCCTGAAGGCGCGGCACGCAGGCAGCGACTTGCGGAACTGAGGGTTTTGGGGCATCCTGAAAAAGTACAGTGACCGTCGCACGAGTCCGACAGGTGGCGCAGCTCGGCCCGCAGCTCGCCTTCCTGAAAAATGTGTACCATAAGTTGATGTACAGATAATCACATCTCGGGGCCCAACGATCAGGTGGCGCAGCTGGGGCCACAGCTCGCCTTCCTGAAGGCGCAGCATGCAGGTGGTCAATCGCGGAAACTGAGGGTCTAGAAATCCCAGGTGTCGCCTCCTGCAAGCCGAGCCTTGACGCAGACAGGCAGCGCTTGAATGCTGATTACCATGAAGTGCAAGGAAAAGCATGCTACAACCCTCAACTTGCAAGAATATCGCACTGCGCACTGCGCCTTGAGGAGGGCGAGCTGCGGGCCCAGCTGTGCGACCCGGTCGGTGAGTCCTGCGATGGCTGGTGTTGTGGACCTTTTAAGAGTACCCTACAACCCTAAATCCCTGACACATAATAACTGACTGAACATGTGTGGTTCCACTCGGAAGGAGGACGAATCTGCAGTGCATCAGGTTTGGCACGCATGGGGGCGGCGGCAGGAGCATGGCGGGATGACCGGCTGATTAATCAAAGCCCTAAGGGCTCTCTGAAGCTGAGGGCTCTTGTTGTCATTACAGGGTTTGGGCAGCAGAACGACGAGCTGCGGGCGCAGGTGGCGCAGCTGCTGCAGGAGACGCAGTACAAGGTGAGCAGGGTTTAGACTTTCAGCACCTCCTGCGCCGCGGCCAGCAGCTGTGCGCTTGCCCTCCTGTCCTAGCAACCGCCACAAGACGCTCGGTAATTCAGCACACGCCGGTGATTCAGCACACGCCAGCCGTCTCCAGCGTGCGCTTGTCACCTGTTGAACGACTCTTCAGCTGCATGGGCCGCCTGTCATCACCCTGGAAGCCGGATGTCACTGATGACACATGAACCATGCCGCTACGCTTCTGCTGACACAGGACAGCCTGAACGAGGCGCTACGGGGGGAGCTGGCGCGGCTGCAGTCCGCCGCCGGCGCGGCGATCCACCAGGCGGCGACGTCAGCGCCGCCGCCTGCTGGCTTTGGAGGCGCAGCCGGCGGCGGTGGCGAAGGCGGGGGCGGCGGCCAGGCCACGCCACTCGCCGGCATGCCGCCCGCCGGCATGCCGCCCACCAGCATGTCGGACGCCCTGGCCGCCTTCTTCGGCGCAGCCGCTGGAGCAGCCGGCGCCGCCACTGGAGCAGCCGGGGACCTGCAGCGGAATGCGCCTTCCGGCAACCTCGGCACGGGGCTCGGCGCGGGGCTGGGAGCCGGCCGCGGTGGCGGCCTCAATGTCAGCCTTGGCAACCGCGTGGTCAGCGGGCAGCCGCCGCCGATGGGGCGTGGAGGCACCTCCGGCCTTGGGCACTTGCGGGGCCTTAGCGGCAGCGGCGGCGGGGGCAGCGGAGGATTGCCGGGCCTGGGTGGGCTGGGGCTCAGCCTGGCGCCACCAGCCGGCTTCGGCAGCGGCGGCGCCTTTCCGGCGCTGACGGCGGCGCACGCCTTCCGCAACGGCAGCGTGGCAAATGCCAACTGCAGCGGCAGCCTGCGGAATGGCGCCGGCGGAGGCGACAATGGTCGACCGCCAACGCTGGCGGCCAATGGCGACGGCGGGGACGCGTCGCCCGGCAAGCGCCGCCCGCCGGCGAGCCCACTGTCCGCCGGCAGTGGTGGCGGCGGCGGCATGCGGAGCATCGGCAGCCCCTGCGGCAGCGCCTTCCGGCAGCCTGGCAGCGCCAGGCCTGCGGACTGAGCGCCAGCTGCTGGCTGTACACCGAGGTGTGCGCACCTTCAAATGGTGCGACCGCGGGCCTCAGCGCCGCCGCCGCCAGCAGCGGCACCAGCAGCGACGGCGGCGGAGGCAGCAGCAGCAGCAGCAGCAGCAGCAGCAGAACGCTTGGCACGCTGCCGCCTTGGCGCACCGCTGCAGTGCAAGCCCAGCGGCCGCACTCAACACTCAGCATCAGCTTCGGCAGCCAAAGTGCCAGGCAACCACCCGCCGCCGCCATCTGCAAGAGAACGGGACGGCGTGGCTGCCAGCCCATGGGGGCAGCTCCCTGCCTGGAGCGCTCCGGCCGATTTGCTCCCGCGCGAGATCGACATTGCACTATCAGACTGTGCTCCCACAGTGGAGAGGGGCCGAGTTTCTGCACGACCCGAACATCCGTCGCCTGCGCCTAGCAGTTCGCTTGCATGCTTTCTATTCGGTTCCGTTTCCCGGGCGCGTGCCAAGATTGTGGCTGTGCCCCTTCCACTGCCCGTAGAATCTGCTGGCAGGCTGGTCGTGTCAGCTCGATCGATACCGGTGCCCACGCACGCACCAGGTTCCACCTTCGCGATGCGAGTCGTCGCAAGTTGACCTCAAGCTTTGAGCAATGCGCGATGCGTCGCGGCGCGGCATGCCCCTGTCCAAGGACTGTGGCCTTGACACGTCCATGTTTGCGCATCGTGGATGTGCAAAGTCGGTACAAGGAACCAAGAATCCCATGCACAGCTACACGTTGCACATTGCACAGCCCGCATGCCTTAGGACAACCGTGCCGGGGCACGTCGAGCACGTGCGCTTCTCCTGTAGTTTGCCCTGCTCCCAGCATTTTTCCTCCCCGCATGGATTCAATTCCCAGTCATCAGAATTTACAGTCACATACCTCTTTCTTGGGCAATGTTTCCAAGGTGTACAGGCCGAGTGCGACACCTGCTTGACACCTGCACACTTCGGCTTTCGCACCTGGCAACCGAGCCAGGAGGTCCCGATGGGCGCGACGTGCTCTTTCCCAGCTCTTCAGCTCGTTTGTGCCCACCTGTTCCGCCCTGCACGCAGGAACATGCTGTTGGACCTGCCGGCGGCAAAGGTGGTGCCGCTGGAGGAGGACGCGGCGCAAGTCCAATTATAGTGGAGTTCCTGTGCGATCCAGACTTCGTGGTCACACAGGACACGGAGGCTGGCGCATACATGATGGCGGACAGGTATGATGGGCCGCGGCTGGCCGCCGCCGCCAGCAGATGCATAAGCGAGGTGAACTCATGTGTATTGCATGGCATCCGTTGATGCAGTTTCTCAGCGGCCAGCCTTTGGGCACTGCCAAGCCGATTCGGCGTGTCTCTCTGCCCTGCGTCGCGCACCGAGGATCCCATGTAGAACGCTTGCCCAGAGAAAACCCCTGACGCAACGTCATGAGGGCCTGGCAGCGCACATTATGGCTGGCTCTGGCGCTGAAGACTGGTGTACGGCTGCGCAGGGGCTGGTCGTCGACGTTGCGAGCCTGCCCAAGTGGCGAGCCTGCCCAAGTGGCTGGACCTGGCGCTGTGGCACGACCAAAAGGCGGTGGCGTTTGTGCTGACCCACTTTGGCGCCGGCCACCTGGACGAAGTCACAAAGTGAGCGCACCCAACCCTGCTGCTGTGATGCCGCTCTGCTGCCCTGGTGCGCTGTTGTTTCGTTTCATTGTGTAATCACGCTCCCCTACAGCAGCGATTCAACCTCCGCAAGGCAGTAATCGTCTGGAGGAACAGAAGTGTGCATTACTGCACGGTGCTCCTGCATGGGCATTGCCAACCGTGCTGTGGTGCCTTGGCACATGTGGCCGCCGCCACATGCGCCGCGGGCTGGGTCTAGCAGATGACCACACACTGGGTGCATCTTGTCGCACCGTGCCTTCTGTGCCTTTTATATCATCAGTAAAATTTTCAGAGATTTCAGCGCCTGGATGTGGTGCTGCAATACCAGGCTGCAGCGCGGGTTGCAAATCGCAAAGGGCCCTGCCGCCCAGCCAGCTGTTGCAGAGAGCCGAGGTTTGTATCGGCTGGCATGTGTTGCAGGGTGCATACATGGCTGGCAGAGGACGCGCCTCGCGGCGCGGCGATCGGCGTCCTGGAAGCGCGCATCAGCTACCAGGCCAGCCTATTGAAGATGTACCAGTATCTGCTGACGACCCAGATGCAGGTGTGTTTCAGGACTGTGGGGAAGAAATCAGAGGTACAGCAGGAACCATTGCTTGCCGCTCTGACAGCCAGCCGTCGGCAACATGTGTACACGCTGAGCTTCCCTTCGCACATCGTAGAGAATGGTGCCCGACGGCGGAACCGCACCGCCATTAAAAAGGCACCGTGTTCCGTGTGCCTTGATGGTGGTGGAATGAAAGCCTTCATCTGAATGGTGGTATATTGCACTTTCCGTGTGCAATCCAGCTCCGCTGCGACTCAACAATCCCCTTCCCAATGGAGTCCTGCAACCCCGATGCAGGCGTGGTTCGCCATCGCGCCGGCCAGGGCCCGCCAGCTGCACGGGGCGCTGCTGGCGGCGCATGAGCAGCTGAAGGAGGAGCTTCGGGCCTCCTGTTCATGCGCTGGGAGGACCAAATGCCGCCGGGCGTCCCGGAACCAGCGAGACGGCACACCGACGACTGCATACAGATGGTGGGGGGCACCAAATGGAGCGGGTGGACCAATAGCGGCGGTCGCGGGGCACGGGCGGCTGGGAAAGGACAGGCCATGCAGCGCCGCTGCTGCATCACCAGCAGAACCTTGAGCAGCACAGCGTTGCAATTGAGCATTGTGCACTGACGAGCTTTCTGGACTAATTTGTGTTGACATGGCACCATGGCTTTCTGTTTTGCCTATTGTGTATGTCACTCTTGGCAGCATCCTGTATGTGGAGGCGTTGCAGGCGTAATGCTGTGCAGCACTGGACAGCGTCTACGACATGTTGGCATCGCCGTGTCTGAGCTTCATTTCCTCAGTTGAATGTGTGTTGTCGAGTCTCTGATTTGGTGAGAGCAACATGCATGAACAGGCGTCCCTGCAGGTCGTGGCGCTAGGCGTCAGCAGCAATAAACATGTGCTTGACATTGTGACGGTAGAATCGATTGCTATTCCGTGACTTCTGATGATTACGCTGGCGTTCTGACGCAGGAGCAGGAGGAGACAGTGCCCGCAGTGCCGAAGAGCTGCACAAGCGGCTGCTGGCGGCCCGCAGGCCTGCGGGCCCTAGGGCTCTGGAGGAGCGTGGTTCGGACGTCCTGTTTACCGCCTGGGGCGATCTCATGCCGGCCACCATTGCGCAGCCCGCCGACTGGCAGCACGCGCACCGCATCCAGATGGTGAGGAGCGACGAGTGGAAGGCGCTCCCTGCAACATACTGCCAACGTTGCCGCCAAAATTTGACATAATCTACTACAGGTCCGACACGTGACGGCATTGGAGCTTTCGTTTCGCAGCTCCCATGAATCACAGTTCGCTTCTCATTGCACACATTCCTGCAGCCTTCGCATATGTTAGCAGTTTGCAGTCCCTAAGGCACGACATGGCGAGCGAGTGACTGTGGCCTGTGCTAAGGACTTTGGCCTGAAACTTTGGTTCTGCTTGCTTTCTAACACCAGATCCTGTTCGCCACATCTTCTCTAGTACGTGGTGCTAGTGTCTCGAAAGTGGTGCAGTTGAAAGTTGACTTGATTAAGTGGCTCTACGACGGCTGAGGTGCTACAATTCGGCGGTTTCTGCCGGCAGTGATGAGCCGTGTCGTCATGCATGGCGACTGTATTTTGAAAAAGCAGGCGACGCAGGCGCATTCTCCGGTTTGCGCAGTTTCGCGGCCTTCGGAAGCACCGTCTGTGATTTTTGCGACCTCTCGCACCAGCCCTGAGTTTAGGAGGGAGTGAGCCACGGTTCCGTATTTCGAATCGCTCTCGGCGCAGGCTGGACTACCACCTCACAGAAGCTCAGCGCGTTGATCAGCATTCTGATCGGGTCTCTGTGCCATCGCGTGCATCATGGCCAGCACACCACCAGCACCGGACGTTTCTCAGCCTGCAGCCAAGCGTCAGAGCGGCTGCGGTGCTGACTGCTAGGACGGCGCAGCAGCTGGAGGCGCTGCAGCCGATTTCGGACGTCACGTTGAGGTCAAGCGACGACGTGCCATTCGATCTGCACAAGGCCAAGCTGGCGGAAACATCACAAGTGCTTAGGTGCGCATTTCGGCCCGTTTCGGCCCGTTTGTTGGGCCGACTTTGGCCGCAACCTGGGCGCTTTCCAGCCATAATTAGAGACGCAGCCCTGGACTATGGGGCAGCAGCGTTACAAGCTCGCACGTTGCGGACGTATGGAAAGAGATGCCATGATCTCGCTGAGGCGACGGAAGCTTGTCCCCTAGCACAAGTGCTTCAAGCGCAAAACAGGCTATCTCCCAAGCTGGTGACACACTCAGAACACCAAATGTTGCTGCTGGACATGCCGGGCGAGAGGCTGGTGCCGCTGGAGGAGGACTTTAAAGAGCTGGCGGTGCTGGTGAATATTATGTGCGCTACCTAGATATCAAAAACAAGGCATGTGAAAACCCGTGTGGATGCAGGAAGCTGCTGCTGGACATGCCGGGTGAGAGGCTGGTGCCGCTGGAGGAACGCTGCTGAGCTGGCAAGACGTGTGCAGTTTGAATTGTAAACTAGAAAGCAGAAATAGAAACCATAGTGCAAAACCATGTGGATGCAGGAAGCTGCTGCTGGACATGCCGACAGGGTGCAGCCTAAAGAAGAAAGACAGTTGTGTGCAAATTTCTGCACCGCAGGAAGCTGCTGCTGGACACACCGGGCGAGAAGCTGGTGCCACTGGAGGAGGACTCTAAAGAGCTGGCGGTCCTCGTGGAGTTTCTGTACGCGCCGGATTTTGCGGTCGCGGAGGCCACAGTGCGGGCCGCCTACCATTTTTCGGACAAGTACGACGTGCCGCTGCTGCACGCCGCCGCAAGTAAATTCATGCAGGAGGCGAGGACTCATTGGCTCTCATTCCGCTCCATGTTTTGAGTGCATTGAAACCAACGACCGCGGCGGCGACAGCGGACAAGTACGACGTGCCGCTGCCGCGCGCTGCTGCACGCAAGTCCATGCAAGAGACAAATGTGTTCTGCTGACCAGCTGCTCAGAAGCAGCGGCGGCGGCGGCGGCAGTGGCGAGCCTGCCGGGAGTGCTGCATGGCTCACCAGTCGGACCCGTGCCATGCAGAACTTCCCTAGCTGTTGCAGCGGGCAGTATCGTCAGCCTGCCGAAACTGCGCATTTTGCACATTCTGGACATTCAACAGCCATCACTGCTGCCGCCACATCGACGGCAACAAGTGCTTGTGCGGGTCTCTACATGGCCCCACACGCCCGAGCACGGTGCTGATGCTGCGTTATGCAATGATACATGCGAGCTTCAGCCGTGTGCAGAGCGATCCGTAACAAAACTCTGTAGAACTGCAAACTGCACATATTCATGTCTGCGTTGTGCAGGCGCTCTGGCTGGAGCTGGCGATGTTCACGACATCCATAGAAATGACATGTGCAGAGCGATGAGTATCATTCGGGACTCGTTTCGTATGTCGCACAGGCACTGGTCTTCGACCCACAGAGCATGCCGCAGTGGCTGGAGCTGGCATCGCCGCATGTACATTACAAGGGAGTGACGAATGTGATTTGCAACTCGTGTCTGATGTGAGTGTGTGTGCAGGCGGTGGTGCTCGACGCGCAGAGCTTGCCGCAGTGGCTGAAGCTGGCGCTTTCCAGATGGGACATGTTCGAACTTGACATTTGCATTGCAGAGCGAATGCCATCCAAACTGGACTCTTTCCCGTTTCGCGGGCGCTGGTGTTTGACGTGTAGAGCATGCCGCAGTGGCTGGAGCTAGCGCTGTCCAGGACGTGACATCCCAAGCATGAGATTTGCAGAGCGAATGCCATCCAAATTGCACTTCTTTCCGCTGCGCAGGCGCTGGTGTTCGATGTGCAGAGCATGCCGCAGTGGCTGGAGCTGGCGCTGTCCAACGAGGAAACCGTGGTGGCGACCAAGATCGAGGAGTTTGCCGCCGGCCGCCTGGACGAAGTCGTCAAGTGAGGTTGAATGCTTCACGTTTTGTTTATCTCTCTGTCATTTACTGGTCTTCCCTTGTCGCGATGGATCACGCCAAAAGACGCGGCCCGGACGCTCTCGCTGACGCTGGGCTGCGAGTGGGGATGCGGCAGTCGAAACATTGATGCCTGTACAGCACCGAGAGTGGCTAGAGAGGGAGACGTCGACCGCGGCGGCGCCTCCTGCTTATGTGATGGCAAATCTCTCAGATTGCACCAATGCTCTGCTGGTGCCACAGGGCGCAGTCGGCGAGACTCGTGCGCTATTCACAGATGCTGCAGCCGACCCGGAACATGATCTCTGCAGCCGCGCATGCATGTTCAAGATGACGCTCCACACCCGCTGCAGGGCGCCCGACGTGGCGGGCGCGCTGCACCGCTCACTTTGTCAGTTTGACCTCAGCGCAAGCTCAAAAGCACGCTCCACTTCACGTCTTGTCTTGCACATGCTCTGCAGGGCGCACCCGCAGTGGCTGGAGAGCGGCGCCCACCGCACGGTGACGAATGCCGTGATGCAGATGCGGCTGAAGTACCAGGGTGAGCTGCTGGACATGTACAAGTCCTGCTTCACCGGCTGGCACTACGGTCTGACGGTGCGTTCACTCTTCTCTGTAAACATTCCTTTCTACTTTCCCTAATTTCAATGGCTATGGTGCATCAAGTGCCAGAGCGAACTGCTGGACATGTACAAGTCCTGCCTCACTGGCTGGCACAAGGGCCTGATGGTGCGGTTTTTTATTTTTCTTCCTTGAACATTGTCGTCTCTCAGAGTTTTCACACAGCTAAGGGTCTGAGCATCAAGCAGAGCTGGCTACTCAGGTGCTGCTTCGCCGGCTGGTCAGGTCGGGCTGGTCAGGTTCAGGTTTCGGGTTGGTTTGCCGGCTGGCCCAGTGGTCAGGTGCTAATTCGCCGGCTGGACCACCACTTCACTGACGAAGCATCCTGAGTTACCTTGGCTGTTTGGGCGTGCATGCTACCTGCCATGCAAGACTGAATTGTCTCTGACTTGCATGCGAATGATGATTTGAGGCACCAACCTGCGCCGGCGAGTCTCTCTCGTGCTCATTTGCGGCCTGCAGCGCGGCCGCCAGAGCGGCGCGTGCCGCGTCGAGCGTCTGCTGCAGCCGCTGCACCTCACCTGCCAGCGCCTGCTTCTCTGCCGCAGCGTCCCCTGAACCCTAAAGCCTGCTTTCCCCCGCTGCGCAGGACCTGGGGCACTTCAAACTCATGGCGACTGTGCAAGACCGCTTTTGTGCGAAGCTCGTTGCCGCGCGAAGGAAGCTACAGTCCCGCATCCCGGGCCTCGACTTCACACGGTGGACCGAGCACATGCCCGCCACTGTCAAGGAACCCGTCGGGCGGGAGTTCGGCGAGAGCATCCGCATGGCGGGCGGCGGACAATGGGCGGCGGCGCCGCAGCTCTACTGGGGCGGCGCCTTCCTTGGGTTTGGCGGGGGCGGCCCCGCGGCGTAAGCCACGCCACGATAAGGCTTGAGGGCGGGTTGCCAGGTGCCAGGGGCTGGGGCAAGACACGCCGCATTGCGAGCAGCGCCACAGTGGGGGCACTGGAAACGACAAAGGTCTTCAAGGCATAATTGGGATCAGCGTGGGGATCCTCGTGACGCGCAAGGCGCAATTCACCACGGCGTGCACATGCCGACTTGGGCTTCCACGCTGGCGGCTTGCCCAGCTGGTCAGCAGTTCACGGACAAGAGACTGCGGATTGTACACTAAGGCGACATTGACACGGCTTCATCGTTGTCAAAAGTATGTATGATAGTCACACAGCGTGATGGCGCTGTGGCAGATGACGCTTGTAGCTCTCCCTCGGCTGTTTCATGTTCTGGATGTTCCGTTGTCTAGCAAAGCGTGCAGTTGTTATTTTTATGCTGGTTCTGAATTCTCAGTTGGGCATTTCCGCAAGTTGATATGTAGTCATCCATTATGACCATTGATTTGTAGTTGTTCAGCGGCGGAATGCCGCACTTCGCATAGGCCTGTCGATAGGCCTGCAACCCAGTGATTTAATATGTAACCCTTATACAGACATTTCTGATGCTTTGTCGCAGATCTGCATCTCAGCACGACCTGATGAAGACTCCACGAACAGGGCTGGGCAGGGGCTGGGTCAGTATCGATTAGGCTGCCGTATAATTGCTAAGTGTCCTCCGGGACTAAGGGGAGAGATGCCCGTTGCCACGATATCTTTCTTTGCATCCTCACTGAGATGCCATACTGAGATGGCATACTTCACTCTCGCGACTTGCAGACGCGTTTCAGGTCACTCGGTCATCGCTTGAAGCCCGCGTAGATATATTCTGCTGCATCTTGCATGGACAACGCGGTGTACGGCGGCCAGACGCCGCTGACTAGCCAGCTGGCCATTGCACGCGCGGATCTAGAGTTTCGAAACCGAGCGTCGCCTTCACCCCCTGGCAGCAGCACATGCCGCCTGGCGCCGGGCCGCCACCCGGCCGGCGGTGCGCCGACCACATCCGCGTGAGCGCCGGCGGCGAGTGGACGGCCCTGAAGGCTCCGCCGACGCCGGCACCGCCGCCGGCATGGTGATTGCGGGACCCACGGCTCTGGGGGCCGCTGCCGCCTGTGCCTCCATACTGAGACCTGCCGCCGATGCCGTGGTCCCTGCCGCCGACGCCCGCCAAGCCCGCCAAATCCGTTCGGCTTCGTGTAGCCTGTTGACAAAGCGTCTGCCTGGATGAGGGTGATTTGCACAGCGCCACCGTGGCGTGTGCACGCTGACGAGGCTGCGGCGCCGGTGTGCGAGTGCACAGTGCCACAGCAGCGGATCGGTTGAGCGCTGCATATGGAGATGTACAATGTGCATGTTGATCAGCATGAGGCGTCTTGACGGTGGAGTGCTTTGGGCTCCAGCCGGACTTCGGCAGATCTTGTGGCTTGCGAGTTGATTTGACAATGAAGTTGCCCGGCTTGTCCTTTCTTGATTGGCTTATTGTTCAGTGCATAGCAAGCCTGCATGGGTGGCGCAGTTGCGCAATGGCGCTGTGGGGTGAAGTGGTTGTAAATATAGCGCCTGCGCATTGGCGGCAGTCGCCATCCTGCCTGACCCGCCGAAGATCTTGCAGGAACGTGGTCCCCTCATGATCACAACGCTACTGCTGCCTGAAGGACCACCGAAATCCAGTCCACAGCAGCTGCACTTGTCGCACAGCGGCGTGCATGTGCCGCACTCTGCATGCGGTGCAGGATCAGGCTTCTCGCTTGCAAATGGTGGACCCTGTATGAACGTGAAGCGGTTTCGCGTGAACACGTGTGTGTCTGTGGCAATTCAAAATGCACATCTCCACGCTGAATTAGGCAACCCACTTATGTAGCCAGAGCTTGACGACATGTGGGGCATCAGAGGCATCATTCTAGCAATACTTTACGTTTGCCACGCTCAGAAGCGTGCAGCTATCCAACCGAATCCCAACACCTCGCACGCCATAACCAGCCGCGGTGGACACGATGACGCATGATCAAAATCCAGCCGCGCACACTGTTCGCTGCTTTGAGTGGAAGTTTACTGAGCCTGTCGTGCATAGGTAGCCACCCAAGGTGCTGGTAGAAATGCCTGGCGCTCTGCATGTGGCGACCAGCGAGCTGCTGCTGCAGTGGTCGGTGCGGCGGATCTGCCGCCACATAGCTGCGCACGCCTGAGTCCTGGCCGCTAGACTTTAACGCTCCTGCGGTAAATATGCGCGCAGGAAGATGCTGACGGATCTGCCCGCAGCGCAAATGGTCCCGCTGGAGGAGACCGCAGCTCACATCGATATTCTCATCGAGTTTGTGTAGAGTCCGAAATCTGCCGTAGGCCAGGGCACAGTGGAAAACGCGTACCAGCTGGCAGGCAGATATGATGCGCCTGAGCTGGATGCCGCTGCCGATAAGTTTACGCACGAGGTGGTACCTAGGCGCCATGAAACAAGACCTGCGCACACTGATGGCGTTTGCGGCCGGTCGCCTGGATGTAACATGTGAGTCCGACTGATCTAATGAAGTAAGAACCCTGATCGTTCTCGCGTTGACAGCACAATCTGCTGGGCGACAATTAAGGCGCCGCGCCCGTCCTTTATGCTGCCGCTTCTCCGGGCGTTTCCATCTGGCTGATTTGAGACAAGGCTTTCTGAGCTGTGAGCCTGGCCCTGCGTGTGATGGCGGCGGTGCCGCTGTGGACACAGTACGGGCCTTGCTGCAGCGGAAGCGCGCAGCCCTGGCCGGCAAAATGTGTAACCTGTTTTTTCTGAGTACTTTTGTCGCGATCTGGCGCGGCGCATGCCAGAATGGCTGCAGGCTCTGATGCGGCAGCAGAGCCTTCAGGATCATTCCTCGAAAGGAACGTTTACTCGTATTACTCGTATATACATTACATTTTCGTATGTACATTATGTACTCGTATATACATACACTCGTATATCTTCGCCGCCGCCGCCAACACCCCGCTTCCAGGGCGCCTGTTGTGCAGCAGGTGCCAGCCAATGGCGGTGGCAACTTTAACTCTATAGGTATTTGTTTGTGCTTTCGTGACATCGTTTGACAAGAAGCACGTAGGTGCCCCTAATTGCGACAACAGTTGTTTTGGCGTAGCACGAACCTTTGTGTAAGTACATGCTCAGCGCTTGCCATGCTGATGCACAGATTGAGGGTTGCACACACGTGAAACCGTAGCTGTTGGTAGCGAAACCTTCAAGCGACGACATGATGCAGCATCCTTCCGCGCGGGGATCGATTCCCAAGGGATAAGCAGTAATCCCCTGCCCCCAGACTCCAGCACTGCTTGATGTCTATTGACCACTGACATGGACAAGAAATCTGCCCCATTGTGCCCCATTGTTTGTGCAGTGTACGTATTAATACACACATCACAGGTCCTCCGTCCCAGCCGCATTGCCAAGCGCCGCCGCACAACTGTACAGCATCTGCCACGACTATGATACACCCTTCTCTGCCCACCGAGCAGCAGCCAGCAGTACCGGCCGCTGCCACCGCCACGATCTCACGAGCGGTGCTCTGCACCGCCGGGCGTGTCCGACGAGGAGCCATCGCCTTGGCTCCAGGTGTCCTGGCTTGGGCCGGCTGCCTCCGCCGCCGCCGCGCCGCCGCCGCTGCCGGCAATCTGCTGGCGGCCCGGCTGCAGGTGCGCCGGCGCAGGCATGTGCTGATACAACTGCTGCTGCTGCAGCTGCGCCATCAGGGTGGCCGCCATGCGACCAGCCGCCTCGATCCGTGTGCGCTCGGCGTCGACCGCCTGCGGCCATTGTAGGGGGTGTGCAGACTGGTAAGTTGTCAAAGTACTGACGACTTGTGGAGTGTCTTCAGTTGCCATTTCCGGCCAAAACCACCTGGCAAGCGATCGGGGCAATGTAAGTCCTTCCTCTGTCAATCACCGGTGCGCTTTGCCCAGCCTCCCTTAAAGCCCGGAGGGGTTACTGCAGTCCCAAAGCTTTGGGACTGCAGTAAGCCCTCCGGGTTGTGCAATGCGAGTTTCTCAGGGTCGTCTTTCTGAACCCACGTGCTGAGCTGCTGCTGAGAGCTCTGCTTACCTGACCTTCGCCCTTTGTTGGGTTTTGTTGCATCCGATTTGCGTTGATTACTAGGCAATGTGATTTACCTGGTGCGCCGCAGTCTGGCGCCGTTCGTATTCTGCCAGAGTGGCAATTGCAGCGTCCGCCCGTCGCTTGTCTGCAGCAGCCTGCTGAAGCGCCGCGCCGCAGGCGGCTGTGACACGTCGGGCGTACTGGTCTGCAGCTTCCAGCTGCAGCAGAGGAAACTGAACGAAGGTTGGTGCTAGGGCGAGTGTTCTCCGCAGTGGCCTGCTGCAGCATGGCGCCGCTGATCAGTGGCACGCTGATGACGCGCATCTGACGCGTGCCTGTCTGCCACTCCAGCTGCGGCACAGGGTTTAGGGTCGAGACCAACAGATGGAGATCGAACCCTGTGGCAGCCGTGAGGCGCAGAGTATGCCGGTCTGCCACCTCCAGCTGCGGCACAGGGTTTTTACAAAATGCAGCACACAGTCACCTGGGGAGCACCAAACATACAAGGGCCACGACGTCACTCCCCGACAACCCACTGATATTGAAGGTGCTTGCATGTGAGTGCATGCTGGCGGTGCTGGCACACAGGTGGTGGAGCATCGCACCTGGCGCCACCGTCATTTTTTGCGCTCAATCTGATTCGAGATCATTCAGAGACTTGTTTGATCAGACCTGCTGCGTGCGGATCCATGGCGGCAGGTGACGCCAACATGCGCTCAGTTGGTGCCGCATTTCCTCCGGCGAGCGCCTCCGAAATATAGGCTCTGATTTAGGATCGGTTGATCGTATTGCATACCTGTGTCTGCATGACGGCGGTGATGGCAAACGTTGCGCTTAGGTGGTGGCGCATCGCCTCCAGCGGCGCTGCCGACGGCGATGGCCATGTCGCTGTGGGCGCGTCGGATGCCTGCCAGAAAGGAGGCTGCGGCTGCTGCGCCGGCGGCGGCGGCGGTGGCGGCGGCGGAGGTGCCGACTGCTGCGGCTGTGGTGCCGGCTGCTGCGGTGGGGCGGCCGAGGGCGCCGGAGGCGCCGCCTGGGCTGCATCGGAGCCGAGTTGCTGCTGCGTATGATGCAGCCAGCTGGCCGCTGCGGCAGGCTGTGCGTACGGCGGGTACGGGAGGAAGCAGCAGCCGCAGCCGCGCGGCTGCTGCGGCGGGCCAGCTGCGTGCCCCCCAGGCAGCGGGTGGGCTGCCGTCACCAGGCGGACTGAGCGCTGCGGTTGCACCGGCGGGCCTTCCGGGTGGCCTGCAGGGCCTGGTGCTGGCGGCAAGCTGTCGTGCTGGGGTGCCAGCGGCGGCTGCGAGGTGGAGTGCAGCGTCGATGGCACAGTCGGAGTGTGGCCATCAGTGGGCTGCCCTGCTGCCGGGGGCGGGGCGTCCCCTCGGCTCCGTAGCGGGAACGCCTGCCGCACGTGCGTCTGCAGCTGCGGAGGCAGGGAGCTTGCTGGGACGTCCGCAGCCGCCGCCGGCGGCGGCGGCTTCAACGTCGCTGGCGCCGCCACCGTCTTCAGCTGGTGCAGCAGCTCATGCAGCAGCCGCTGCCGCGGAGGCGGTGACGGCGAATGACGCTGCTGCTGCTGCTGCTGCTGCTGCTGCTGCTGCTTTGCTGATGCATGGTCGGCTGAGTCGCTGGAAGGTCCGCTGCTGTGCACCTGGCGCCCGTGCGAGAGCCGCTCGGCCAATTGCGGCGGCGGATCAGCAGGGCTTAGCCGCTCCGCCGCAGCCATGTCGGCGGCGGCAGCCGCCGCTGCCAGCTGCTGCAAGATTGCAGCAGCTTGAGCCGGCTCTTCCGACACGCCGAGCGAAGCGTCCTCAGGGCTGCTGCTACTGCGGCTGCTGCTGCCGCTGCGGCGTTTGAGCAGCGCCGGCGGCAGCGGCGCGTCCTGTGGCGGCGGCAGCGCGCCAGCGTTGTATGCTTGTTGGGCCCTGTCTTCGGGCGAAAACGAAGACGAGAGGCGGCTTTTCTTGCGGCTGACGAGGGCAAGGTGTGCCGGCGGAGCCCCGAGCCCTGCTGGCCGCTTTTGCCGGCTGCTGCCCCCGCTCATGAGCAGAGGCTGCTGCATGTTCGATGTTGCGGTGAGATGATTCCACGCCCGTACCTCTCCCCAGCTGCATTGGCGAAGAGGAGGGTTGCACTGGCAACAAAGCTTCGGAGAGCGGTCAGCTGATCTGGCTTGTCGTCCGTCCAAAGTGGGTGCTTGACAAAGTTGTCAAGATTGTATGATAGTGCTGAGGTTAACATGCGGCCTTCATGTGCGGTTTCATTTCAGCGGACACCGCTCGTGCATTTGGGCTGCCAATGTAGGTTCCACCCGCAAACCACCAGAACCTAGCTCTATGTAATCGCACCTGTTATTCGCCGCACCACGCACGCACCCTGCCGGCAATATCGCATCTGGTGCAAGCAATTAACGGCACGGCTCGTAGTTTTTGTGGTTGAGCATGACTAAACATCTGGCGCACCGCGTAAAGTCGTACAGCGCCGAAAGGCTCTCCCTGCGTTAGGAACTCGCCAGCAGTTGCCGCCGAGATAGCGTGGCTGGGCAGGAGGCAAGCTGGCGTTGCACTCACCGCCGTATTTGCCGCCAAAGTCTACACCAGCAGCAGCAAAGACAAATGCGCTTGGGCGAGCTCCTTTAGGCAAAAACTCATTAGTCAGCCTCACTGCATATTTGTTATCGTCCAGGCCTCGACGGCGTTTCCGAGCATTTTTGCAGCGAAGCAGGTTGACCGATAGATGCAGGCACTGCTCCGCCCATTCGTACTGCAGCCGCCTGCTCACGTGAGCAGGCGGCTGCGTGCACGCAGCGAGGTTCGGGCGTCTTTTGACCTGCCCTGCCTTTGGACGTGACTAATCGCAAACCTCACACAGTACAGAGCTGCCACGCCCGCCAGCCAATCTCGGACACGTGTGCGGCTGTGCGAGGATGTGGAAAACCCTCGATGTCCAGCAAACAAGTGTCATTGCGAGTGCTGGGACTCGGAGTCCAGCTGTACTGTATTACATCCTTGCGCACAGATGCACACTCCAGTTTCGTAAGTGCATCCTACGCCTTAACAGCAGGTCGCACCTCGATCTTATGCCTGAAGCCTGCCTGCGGTCTAAAAGCTCCGAAACTCATAATCTCCATTTGCAGTGCGATGCAGCGTTTCCCAGCAACTGCAGTCCATCCGCTGATGCTCCCGCCGCAGCCAGCCATCCACCCCGGCCATACAGCCAGCCAGCTGCTGCATGCGCAGCACTGCCGCTCACATCACCTTGCCAGCAGCTGCCGCCGCCGCGCGGCGGCCGCGGCGCCTGCGCTATCACCGTCGCCCGTGATGGGCGATAGCGGCCGTGTTGCGAAGACCACATCAAACAGGTCGCTGGTGATGCCGAAGCCGGCGTGCGGGTTCCTGCACGGCAGCGACGAATTTCAGTGATGGAGCTCTCGTGCGCAAACGCAATGAACTTCCATCGCGTGTTGCCCGGTGCACACCGTGCAGAGAAGCCAACACAGTGCAAATGCGCCGTGGGTAGTGCCGCCAGCCGGCTCTGGCACTGGCATTTGGCAGTCCAGAAAGGGGCAGTGCAGTAGCACGTGATTCTACAAAGGGCGCCAGGGTGGGCACGGTGCGCGGGACGGCCAGAGCAGGCATGATGATAACAAAACTGAGACAGGAACACAAGTCAGTTGAAAAACTACACCTGTAATGGTGAGCCATGTGCGCGCGGCGGGAGCGCGACAGCAGGCGCCAGCGCCCGCCCGCCGCCCCCCGCGCGTGCATCGTGCAGTGCAGGCAGTCGTATGCCAGGTAGCCGCCCACGAATCCCACGCACACCGCAAACGCAGCCGCCTGAGGAGGCACGGTGCATGCAAACTGAACGTTAATTGCTCTGAAGCCCCTGTGTGGAGGGTCGCGCCTGCTACAGATGCTGCCTCACGTGGAGCTGTGCGAGGGCCCTGCCCCCCTCATGCTTCAAAGCCGTTACAAGATGCCTGCCTCTGCCCAAGGTGAGTCGAGGATGTAGTCCCTTGGATCGCATCGAGGTAGCGCACTCTTGGAGAACTTCACAGAACTGCAAGGGATATACCACGCTGCCATGACGACATCCTTTGGATGTCAGCACCTCTGCTGCTGACGCACGCTGTGCAAAAACTGTTCAGTGGTCAGCTGGCTGGCACAAGGCTGCAGCAGACTTCAACCCGTGCTGCTCCTCAATCCTTGAATTTATTCAGTGCAGGTTCGTAATCAGACTGAAGAGCATACTAAACCGCACCTTGGCCAGCAGACAGCGCAGCGTGTTGGAGACTGCCGCCGCGCCAATGGCCGCTGACTGCGGTGGGACACCCGGCTTCCGGCAGCTGACAGCGGCGAACACCAGGCTTCCGGCATCCGCGGGAAACATTGTTTATTATGATTTGACATCACGTCATATCAAGCTTGGCAATGTAAGCTGATTTAGACCGCACCTTGGGCAGCAGGCAGCGCAGCGTCCCATACACCGCCATCGCGACGACAGCGGCCGGCAGCGGCGGAAACACGAGGCGCCCGGCGTCCGCTGGGAATTTGTGATGGCAACCGTGCAGCGCAAAGTGCGCGGCGATTGCCCACGGCTGCAGTGGAATCGAATGGAACACCTACGGCGGCAAGCACACTTTGCACATGTAATTTAGAGGAGGTTGGCAACGGAGTTTGAAGAAGCAGAGTTACTGCAGGTCACCATACAGCACAGGCAGCTACCCGTCCAGAGCATGGGGCAAACATGATGCTGGAAATGTTACTGTGAAACGTTGCCCTGACCGCACCAGGGATGAGGAGCTGCACTGCGATTGAAAGTGCAGCAGAGCACAAATGTGGACAGCTCTTCAGATCCAGCCCCCCCAGCGGTGGAGGCTGTACTCCGCCAGCTGCCACACGAGCGCGCCCGTCGGTGCAGCGTCGATTGATTGATTGAACACATTGCTTTCTTATTGTCTGGAGCAAGGATCAAAGTGTCGAACGCACCCAGCAGTGCAGGCTCTGTACTCTGCCGGCCCCCACAGCAGCGCGCACGCCCTGTATTTCGTTCAACTTTTCTTTGAAAGCCTGGAGTTTCTGGTTGAAAACCTTTCTAACGCACCCAACGGTGCAGGCTGTACTCTGCCAGCTGCCACAGCAGCGCGCCCGCCGCGACCAGTGCCGCTACTGCCACGGCCCCGCGCGCGTCCCCCACCCCCGCCGGCTGCCAGAACACTGCCGCCAAGCCGGTGACCACCAGCGGCCCCCACAGCAGCGGCACCACCCACCTGCATTGCAGAGTTCAGCCGTTATTGGGTAATCTTTGCGGAGGTTGCGCGCGTTCACGCAGAAGCAAACCCGACGCCGCAGCACAGTGCACTCAATGTGCACGAACTGCCACGTCAACCGGTGCGTGTCAGGTGAACGCGACCGCACTCCAACGACCATTTCAGCGAGACAGAGTTTCGTAGCCCTGCCACGGCGGCGTGAAGCCCTGAGAGCGACAACTCTCGAAGTGTCGCTCACCAGGCGGTGCGCGTCAGCGCCTCGACGGCAGGCGAGGCAAAGAAACGCGGGGCGCCGGTCATGGGAGAATGCACCCACGCCTCGTAGCGCGGCCCTAGGCGCCCCACCTGAAAGGGTCAGGAATGTCATTATGATCGCACCAATACTCCCAGACATGGGGCCACGACGAGTGGACCCAAGCCTTGGAGCGCGACCCCAGGCGCCCCACTTGTTGCCGAGGGATCTGCATGTCTCAGCGTTACGCGGTGATTGCGCCAGCACTGCACGCAAGCCCGCGGGCAGGTTGCCAGGAAAATGCATGGGTGACAGGTGACGTCTGGTGGCACGCGCCGGAAGCCAGGCACCGCTGCCGGCGATGATGCGTGTGTGTGCACGATTTTGGCGTCGACAAAGGCTGTTCCTCAAAAGAGTCTGCTGCGCCACGATGCACTGCAGGGTGGCCGATTCGACTGCGCCGCACCTGTGCCAGAATAGGCTGGGACACGTCCACATCCGCCGCGTCCGGCCGCGGCGGCGGCGGCGGCGGCAACAGCGGCGGCAAGGCGCCCACTTTGTCACTGTAATCCTTTCCTGGGTCCCCGCGATTGGTTGCCCAGCCGCCGTCGGAGCAGCCCTCTGCCGCTGCTGCGGTGGCGGCTACACACATGCCGCGGCGTCCGTCCGTCCGCCTAGTTGCGCCCCCTCACCGCTGCTGTCTATCGTTGATCAGTGAAGATACAAGAAATATCAGTGCACGTCGGATGTCCATGAGATTAAAGACTCTGACGGTGCTGCGGCTGTTTCCAGGGCTCCACGGGGATGCAAAGCAGCCATGCGTCCGCGTTCATGCACTGTGACGTGCCACAGCGGCTGGCGCGTTCAAGGGGCGCGACAGGGCGCGGCGATCCCTTTGCCTCAGGATTGCATCAATCAGACTGCCGCAATGGGTCTGAAGCTCACTCTTGGTGCTGCAGATGCTGAAAACTGCTTCAATCGTGATATGATGAGTCCCCAGATCTCGTGACCAGATAGGTTTCCGGTGCGGGAACGAGAGCTTTGCTACTGAACGGTTTGCGTAGCAGACGCCTACTGTTGCTGACATGCGATCCGAACCTGAAGCAGGAATGGTCCGTGACCGATCATCAATTCGGTGAGGGTGAGACAAAACACGTCGGCAATGCCGCCACTGTTGGGTCAGCAACGTGCTGCGATCAGCAGTGACAAATGCAGGATTTGCGATCGAGAAATTGAGGCATTGGCGATCAAAGCTCGCAAATGCACGTGACAGCGCGGGAGGACACTGCGCCTGGATCTTGATCCGCCAGCTTGTCAGCCTTAAATGCAGCTTCGCCAGAAGTGCGCATTTGTGGGAAAATCCCAGCAAAGTGGTGCTAGAAGCCTAGTTCATCGTGACGCCAAGTGCGCAGCGGGTCATTGCCCGATCGGTCGGAGGTCAGGCATCGTTCCACGTCACCCCGGTTTTTTTGCCACGATTGATTGTATACCAGCGTCTCCACGCCTTGTCTTACAGCTCAAAAAGCTTGAATTTGGATAGAACAACCGCCTTCGTCTCAGTTCGGCTTTCTTCTCTAGCTGCGCACATTACGCAAGCGTGCGCGATGCACAGCACGCTGTCGCAGCACCAGCCCAGAATGTACCAGCCGTACTGCAACGTCAGGCAGAGACTTCGTCCGCTGCGCGCTGCCGGCTGTGGCAGTCCTGTGCCTGCCGGCACCGGCGCCGCGACGCCTCACGCATCCGCAAGTACCCGGGCAGCACTCGCTTCAGCAGCCGCATGGCGGTGCCACCACCTGCGGCCGACCAGCCTGCGGCAGATGGCGAACCGCCACGGCGCTGCGCAGCCGCAGGCACCCGCTGCCGCTGAGCTGCGCTCGGCGGCAGCGGCGCTGCGAGGCGGACGCGGCGCCACCCTTGACAGCGCTAACGGTCGGGCGTACGGCCGGCGTAACGTGTGCCGCTGCCTGGTGGACTCCACAGCGCTGCCGGTGGCGCAGCCGCAGCAGCTACGGGAGCTAGGTGAGGGCCTGCCGCACAGCCATCGTCAGCAACCCCTTATTTGCATCTCCCTTTCCAACGGATGCACTGGTGACTGTGTGCAAACCTGCACTGAGCGTGAACAGTATCCTGGTGCATGCACTCCCAAATAAAAGGCAGCACCCCGCCTGCTGGAAGCTCCCGTTCTGATGGGCATTGTGCTGCTGTGATGCAGCGCCGCCAGCAGCGCCTGCCAACATAGAAGTGGTCATCCGCACAGCGGCGCCCGCTGACTACTGGGCCATAGCGGTGTGCGCTCTGACTATCTAGGACAGTGTGTCATTGCTGAACGCGCTTCTGCCTTTGTTTGTCACGCTGGCTGGCATAGTGGCACTGTACTTTTTATGTCGATCCAACGCCAAGCTGGCACTCCTCTGGCGACGCTGGCAGGCGATGCACACCGCCTGTGACTGACTGACTGTGTTCCCCTGGCAGCGCTCTCAGTCTAAGGCAGGCTACATGGCCTGCCAGCGGTGTGAACCATGGCTATCTCATGAGCAGCATACAGTGCCAATCATGAGGAGCATACAGTGCCAATCCTGCTGCACAGCGCCATCTGCACTTCACATTTCGACTCACGCGACGGATTGTGCAGGAGGTGCACTGTGGCGCGTTCTACCCGCGGGAGCCGCCGGGCATGATGCACCAGCTGCTGCGGCTAGATCGGGTGCTCGCCATTTCGGTGAGCAGACAGTGCTGCAATCGCTGCTGCAATGCTTGTTTCGACAGCGCCGTTGATCATTCAAGCACGTTCAAGGGTGGGACTTGCAAGAAGCGGGTCTGCAACCGCTGCTGGGCGCTCCCGGTGTGAGCTTCAATCCTCAGGCAGCTGCACTTGGCTCTGCTGGGGGTGATGAATTGAACTCGCGCATGACCTGTGTGAACTGGGCGCTGACTGTTGCACACAACTTTAAATATCCTTCCCCACTTGAACCAGAGCGAGGCTCAACGATTGTGTGCAGGCGGGCGTGCATGCTGCACGGAAATCGGAGCGGCGGCGCTACCGGTGCCTCATCGCGTATCGGCGACCAGCAGGCGGCGACGGCGGCAGCAGGTGGCCCGGCAGCGGCAGCAGAAACGTCGGCAGCAGCGGCGGCGACGGCAGCCTACAGGCAGTGCTGTTAAGGCACTACTGGGGCTTCTGGCGAGCAGTCGTCCCCGGCCCGGTCACAGCGGGTGCTGCACTCCTGCCGTCATTCTTCCTGTGGAACAGACTCTGTGTTGTCTTCCCTCAGGCCTGGGCGCCGATGTTGACGACTTGGACATCGTCGACGCCGTCGACACGCTCGGATATCACAGCCTGTTCCGTTCCATTCCTGTGACACACTCTTTCGCTACTGCACTCTGCAGGCCTGGGCGCCGATCTTGACGCATTGCAAGCCATCGGTGCCGCCGTCGTCGACACGCTGGCCGATCACTTCTCACCTTTTCTGTTCCTCTCGATGTGAACATTTCCATTTCATCCCACCCAGTAATGCATTTGCCATCACAGTTCAGGTCTGGGCGCTGATTTTGACGCGCTTCAAATCTTCGGCGCCGCCGCCGTGGACTTGCTCAGCGACCACATCAAAGCTTGTCATCTCTGTCTTATCCACACTCCCGCTCCGCTTTTTATGGCTTTTCATGGCTTTCACTCTCTCAGCTTCAGGCCTGGGCACCAAAGTTTGACGCACTGCAAATTGTCGGCGCCGCCGTGGTCGACACCCTCGGCGACCACACCTCCTCTTCTATTCCTTTTGCCTTGTTTACCATCCATTCAAGATTCCTTCCTTCTTCGCAGGCCTGGGCGCCGATTTCGATGCACTGCAAATCGTCGGCGCCGCCGTGGTGGACACACTGGGCGACCACACGCCGCCCAAGCGGCTGCCCAGCGGCGTTAAAAAGCGGCGGCAGAAAATGGCGTACGTCAGCAACGTGGCGGTCGCCCCGGGCGCGCGGCGGCAGGGTGTCGCGGCCGCACTGCTGCGCGATGCGGAACAGGTGAGAAAGGAAATGTGGAACACCAGGGAACTTTTGCCCTGCGGCGCAAAGAACAGCGCCCCCAAAAGGGGCGAACGTCAGCAACATGGCGGTCATGCCAGGCGCGTGGCTGCAGGGCGTCACGGCGGCGTTGTTGAGGAGGGCTGAGTAGGTCACGAATTGCAAATGATGGCTTTGAAAACGCGCGTTCAAAGCTGGTCACAGACCCTGAAAGACATGTTGCGCGTCAACCATGTGGCACTTCGCGCGTGGGGGTACTTGCTGTCCTCACAAATGTGGCGGCGCAGGGCGGCAGGGCGTCGCGGCGGGCTGCTGGCGGAGGCGAAGCACGTGGGAGAGGTTGGAAAAGAAAGTTCAACCGTCATAATTGCAACCCTGCATCACGCATGGCACATGTGAGTTATGTGGCAGTCGAGTTGGGCGCTCGGCGGCAGGGCGTCGAGGCGGCGCTGCTGCGGGAGGCGGAGCAGGTGGGAGATGCAGTATGAAAACTGGGAAAGTTCGGGATGCTGGGTAGGCAAGCACTTTCCTCGACTATGACTATATCTGCACCTCAAAACGTGCGTCGGCAATGTTGCTCCGATGCCTTAAAACTGTACTTTTTTGAAATGAAAAATGAAATCACAAGGGCACGTCCCAGCAGGGCATTGCAGCCGCGCTGCTGTCAGACGCAGAATCAGGTGAGCAACTGTTTGAGTCTACATGTATGCCGAGGGCAAAGGCAGCTCGAGGCTTCCCAAGCTCGCGGCAGAGCCGGGTCGCACTGCGGCAATGCTGCAGGTCGAACCTGGCAACGCTCAAATCACTTGCTCGAGTTTGCGAACACACACTGCTGTTCGCAGCTTGCTGTCGAGTGGGGCTGCACATCGGCTGTGCAGCACTTGGATGCCGGAATCACGATTCTACAAAGCTGTTTCGCCAGCGATCAGAATTGTCAAGCACATGCCATTCACTTTGCTGTGCGCAGCTCGCCGTGGAGTGGTGCCACCGCGGCGCTGCTGCACGTGGATGTCGACCATGCTGGAAATTCTCAACTTTACCTCATTTCTCATAAGATATAGGTTGCCGTTGCGCGCAGCTCGCGGCAGAGTGGGGCTGCACTTCGGCGCTGCTGCACGTGGACGCCGACAATGCGGTGGCTACGGGGCTGTACGCCAAGGCGCGCTACCGGCTGCTGGCGCCGCCGCGCCGCACGTGGTTCTCCTTCGTGAGCCTGATCTGCACAAGACTGTCCGCATGTTCTGCCCCGCATCCACGACGGAATGCTCAGTTTGTTGATCAGCCGGCGCCATATGAGTGCATGTTTCGAACTTGTTGTGCCATCGTGGCAGAGTGCGCTTGCGCCCAGAACGACGCCACTGGTCGCTGAGGTGCCCGCCGGTTGTTTGGCACTCGCAGCTTACATCGTCGAAACATCAAGACCCTCACCCATCTGCCCTCCTGCCTAGTTGTCAAATCGAAGTGTGGCCCTGTGCTGCAGCCGGACCCACACAGCGGGAAGTGCATGATGCTGAAGCGCCTGCCGGCAGCTGGCGGCAGCGGCCGCCGCGACAGCGGCTCAGTACACTGAGCAGCTTGTGGCGGCGGCCATCGGATCGCGCGCGCTGCTGCCTGATGTGCAGGGCGGCGAACGTGCACCAACAGAATTCAGGATCGTTCGATTTGACAAGCAAGCCTGTGCACAGCTGGTAGGGACAGGGCGGCGGCAGGATGCAGCGCAACGCCTTATTTTTGCAGCCGTGACGTTGTGAGCAGGCTGAGAGAACTCGACGGTGCCGGTTTGTACACCACTGATACAGAGTGTGTGAGTGGTCCCGCATGTTGATGTCAGCGAGGGGTACTTGAGCGCAGATGAAGTGAATTTTGCAGCGGCCATGACACACGTTGACAAATGTTTGACAATTGAGTTTAAATCCACGAAAATGTGTTCGTTGATGAATTGGAACTCATGTGCAGATCTTTTTGTTCTACCCACTCCAAACATTTATATATGCATGCAACTCCTAAACGGCTGGCTTGCCGGGCTGCGCATGGGCGGCAAATTGCTTGTGGCCGCGTCTACACATCTAGCATTGATGCCGAAGACACACCACCCAAAACCAGAAGGTCATACAACACTTCCTTCAGTAGTTATTCTGGTGACTACTCGATTGGGCAGTCGTCGCTGTGGCCAGACACTCTTTTTCCGAAACTAGAGCTCGGGCAACGACTAAAGCAGACGTCGTGAGTTGGTCTGCCGAAGCCCAAGAGCCCAGCAGTCCACAAGAGTGCATGCCGAAGACATGGTCCCGCCGATATGTCCGCCATATGTGACGCTAGCATAATGCTGGCAGCATGTGCGATGTAGTAGTGGGACACATAGGAAGGTTGTATGCAGCGGTAAGGTGCAGTCTTGCTTCATCGTGCTCAGCTTTACCATGCGCCACTGTAGCCTTCGGCCGCACCGACTTGAGAAAGATGGGCAACGATGACACTACAAACTCTACAAAGTCTAAACACCGTTTGGGCAAACTGACAAGCGAATGTCCAGTCCGCAGTATTCATATCCAACCACCAAAGACATGCACAACATATCCAGTGCTGCACTGAGGCCTGCACGAATGATTGACGCCACTGCCCAACGACACACTACAAACAAGGAGGTGCGCACTCCAGGATACACCTCACTACCGGCCTGTTACGCTCCAAATTCCACGCATCTCCTACCCTTAGGAATTCTGCCAGTGCCTGTAGTTTATTTGGCGAGCTCATGCATGCAAGGATATCCTGACGATACATAAATCCCCGGTGCTGCTGGTGTGCGCGAACGAAATTCGAAGGAAGTTGGGCATCTGCAGCATCACCCCGGGGCCCGACCCTGACAATATTCCTGATGCGTACCCATGTGCATCACCACAGTCTTTACTCGTACTTCGTCCTGCCTTCATCTTCGAAGAGCTCACTCACAGACGGTGCTGGTGCTGCTACCTCTGCGGCGTGTGCCGTGCCAAATATTACCGGTCACTACATGTGTCTGTGGCGGTGTACAGGATGAGTCAGCCAGACTGTTGCGGCGGCGGAGGTGGCGGTGGCGGTGAAGGCGGGCTGCCGCCGCTGCTGGCATTGCCTGAAGTGGCTGGTGGCGGCGGGGCCGTCGTGGGTGTGCCGCTGCTTTTGCCTGGGGCCGGCGGGGCAGCCACCTCTCCGCCGCCGGTCGCGATGCTGGTCGCAGGGTTTGCCGCAGTGCCTGCGAGCGCGTTGACAGGCCAGGGCTCATCCTCACCGCATCACGTGGCCACTATTTGATCGCCTGCTCGGCTGCTGCTCGCTGCTGCTGGCAAGTCACTGCTGCGACCCGACTCGGCTGGTCCGTATGAGCAGGCGCCAGCCCCATTGCCACATGCCAGCTGCTGCTCAAAACCAGGGATACCCAGCCGAAACACGAGTTTTTGACGACGCGCTTCTTGAACAGGGACGGCATCCAGATGTACGAACCCCAAGCCAATCACTCATTAGGAACCCAATTTTCCACCTGGAGCTGGGGGGATGGCGCCGGCGCTGTCCGGGGGTCCCTCGAAGGCTTGCACGACGTCTTGCGCCGCCGTCAGGTTGACGCCATCGCGGGCAGGGTTGACGGTTTTGCCCTGCAGTATACAGCAACGCTCCACGTCTGGGGCAATTGAGAAAGCCAGCGTGCACACATGTTGCTGCTTTCGCAAGCAAAGCCAGCAGGATTCGCTGCAAGAAGGCATGTGCAGGCCGAAAGCAGAGCTGGATATTAAACTTACTGATTTTGTTCCAAAGCAATTTCGCGGGGCAACGCCTCACCGAGGGCTGAATGTCACCGGGCTCAGAGATATTGAACTGCACGCGCGTCTGCAGTGTTCCCGTCTGCGCGTCTGCACAGACCGGACACGTATCGTCAGACTGCGAGCATGCATGAGGTGATGCATGCATGTTTTTGGTGTCGCCTTGCCCGCCCTCTATTGACGCGCATGCACATGTTCAATGCGCAAAACAGTGCGCCTGTCGGTATGGATCTCTGTGTGTTCATTGAGCGCACTGTAAGGGATGCAGTCTGCTTGAGTGACCTGCGAGGACCACGGCACCCTTGTGAACATTGCCGGGTACGGCAGCAAAACTGTTTTCTGGACGGCCGCGCTGGATAGTTCTGATTGCAGGCTGCACGCTCAGCTGCCAGTCGCAGCCTGGCGGTCTGCATATTGTCATGGTGGATGCAGGATGCACTACAAACAGACATGGGTCGGAGTTCCTGAACCCTGTGTGAACGCAACAACTCACAACGTCGCCGTTGTTTGCAGTGATGCGGATGTCTCTGCACGATGAGGCAAACATGCTTCACCTCCCTGCACAACCGTTCATTCCTGCCCCTTTTGGCAGGGGCACCAGTGCGTGGCACAGCCGGCAGCCATTCGCAGTGTTGGGTACGATGGCGGCCGAAAGGGGAACAGCAGGTCGAACTACTGAGGATGCAGCATGGATTTCAGGCCGCAGCGGGTTTCTGCACGGGTTTGAGGATGTATGACTCACATGGGGGGCTCCGGAGACTGCGGCAGCTCCCAGGTTGCGCCCCAGACGTTGTTCATGGAGCGCTTGGCTGGAGGCCAGACCGATATAGCGAAAGCTAGGTGGAGGTACTGCAGGACGCCCACTGCATGTACAGGAATGTGACACGGCAGTGCACGCACACACTGAACTGCTGCACAGTCAAAGTCTGGCGCACAGTCAGCTTGGCCGGCCGCAGTTGTAGTTCCGGCGGCTGACAATGGAGTTCATGCCACAAGTGGGAGGTGCCATGTTGAGACTCACGTAAATTTTCAGTCGAATCCGCGCATTGCCGCCGTAGTTCGAATCCACAATCACAACCTGGAAGAAGATAGCATGACAATTTGGGCAGCCAGACTCGGCTCACGAAGACATGGTTTTGAGGAAAGTGACAAGCAATCGGCACCTGTATGCAAAGCAGGCGTGCTGTCGCATCGCATGCACAATGCAGACAACTAGTCACCAGGTCAGTGGGCGGCGCGCATTCGACGCGGCGGAACTGGATATTGATGCGCCCGCCGCTGGGAGACGGATTGGCGATCTGTAGGTGGAAACATGAATGCATGAGCAAGGACAATCGCTGGTGTGTTCCTCGTGGCTTCTGCCGCCAGGCGTATGATATCTGGTGTCTTCCAAGCAGAGTACCGCATGGCTTTTGTAGCAACTGTACATCTAGAATAATTTATGTCACGGTGTGCGCAGGTAGTGAGCAGGCAGGCGTCAAGGCGCAGGACCCAAGGTCATCTGGCACAAAGACAAATCTGGCGGCAGACCGTTTCATCTGCGGGACACAAGAAACATGGGAGAAAGCGAGAAACGTTTAATCGAGTCAACTGGCGCACTATCTCCCAGGTCAGATTGAGCTGTGTGCTGGCGCACTCCGGGCAGCTGTCGGTGGTCACCGAAGCTTCAATAGCAAACAAGAGAATCCTGAGCTTCGGAAGTGGCAGGAAGTGACAGGAAGTGACAGGCGCCACACCTTTTCCCAGGTGAGCGCCTGCAGATCCAGCTGGTTGCTAGCGCACTCCGGGCAGCTGTCCGTGACCATCACGACCATGGCGCGCCGCGCCGGGTCGGCTTGGCAGCTGCCGGGCTTGCTACCCAGGGGCCCCTGTGAATGAATCACGAGACAGCTCATGACAAACGCCAGTAGTACATGACACAGGTGTAGGATGCGGCGCGCTGCGCCCCGTCGGCGTTGCAGCTGCCTGGCTTGCTGCTGAGCGCCCAACAAATGCATCAAGAACACGTTTCAGATGCTGAAATGGAGCCGCGTGCTCAATCAACCAGAATGAAGTGCCTACGCCGGGTTGGTGGTGCAGCGGCGGCAAGTTTGAAACGGATAGCTAAGGAGCAGATAGGCAGCTTCCCGGCTTGCTGTCCAGAGGGCCCTGCACATGAATCACAAAAGAAATCAGTCTTTTAAGATATGTTTTCTTCATGTCCCAAGCCGGGTCAGAGATGCAGCTTATCGGCTTGCTGCCCAGAGGGCCCTGCACGATCACATAGGTAAGTGAAAAATCAACAATAGGGGGATGTGAGGGCCTGACATGGGCTCAGGAGCCGCCAGATGCGCAACCACCTTTGATCGGCGTCACAGCTGCTTCTGCAGCGTGAGGCTGCCCGGCAAACCACGCCAACAAGCTGCATGCGCTTTTCGCCTAAAAAGCGGAGGTCCGCAAATGGGCAGGGTGAAGGCCGCCGCATGGTCATGACGCAGCAGCTGCAGGAAGGAGAACTTTTCTGCGGACTGCTGCCCAGGGAGACGTGCGCCGGCAGAAATGGTGAAGTCCAGTCACAGGTACATTGTGAAGACTGGTGTGAAGAAACCCGGTGCTCCAGACACTGCACCTCGAAGCACTCCCCACAGGCCTGCGCACAAGCATGAAGAACTGCTTACAGAGGTAATATTAAGTGCAGTAATGCAGGAAGGCGGTGGAGGTCAAACGGTTCGACCACACAAGGAGCACTCCGCTTACAGCAGCTTGATGAAATGTACGAACGTGAAGAGAAAATTCACCTGCTGCGGCTCGCTTTGGAAGTAGTGGTTGGCGGTGGCGAGACCCGCGACGGACCAGTAGGGATAATCGCCGCGCGGCAGCTGTGAATTGTACATTGAACGATTCCGTCCCGTTTTGACCGTGCGAATGTATGAGCTGGACACGCAACAGCATCCAGAGGCATGTCAGCGGGCGCAGTGCGTAATTGCTTGAACAAATACACTCACCAAACCATATCCGCACGATCCCTGTCCACGTCAGGTCAAGGGTCCTCAGCGACAACTGCCAGAGCCTTGCGAGATGTTTTGCCGCCATGCTGGCCTGTGGCGCCGCCAGGAGAAGCCAAGACTTGCACAGTGCCGTGCAGGATGCTGCGTGCAACAAGAGGTCCACCGGCCTTGGCCTGGCTGCTCACGTCCAGGGTGCCGTAAGATGGGCTGTAAGGAGATCTGCCTGCAGGCATTGCAAAGTTGAAATCGTCTCAGCTCCTGCTCTGCCGCCCAAGCACAGCACTGCAGAGTCGGGTGTCGCACTGTAAGGCTTTTGGATGGTTCAGGGGTGAGGGATTTCTACTCCCTATGAGCTCAACCAGCAGGAACCACTGCAAGGTTGCAATTTGAGCAAATGGCATTGATGGGTCTTCTTGGGCGTGGTGTAAAACATAGAAGCGTATACTGCACAGTGAAAGCACGAAGTGCCCCAGGCTGCTTACCGTCGGGTTGGCCGCCGTAGAAGCTGGCCTGTCCCTCCTCCCAGGGCGTGACGGCGGTGACCGCCGCAGCCAGCTGCGGCCCACCGCACAGCAGCGTGAACAGCATCTCCGCCGCCAGGACCGTCATGAGCACTATCCTGCAGGCCGCCGCCGCAGTCATCGCCCCGCCGGCTCGCCTGCGGCCAAAGAGAAAGATATAGTCAACCAAGGACATCCTGTGAAAGCAGTTTTGATGGCCGCACAACAGCAGAAGCAGCAGCGCTGTCGTGAGAGTCAGCATGAAGATCTTGCAGGCCGCCGCCATTGCGCCATCGCCCCGCCGGCTCGCCTGCAGCCAAAATGACAGATGGATGAGGCCTTCCCAGCCGACCGTCGCATTTTCTGCCAAGTCCGGGTCTGGATCTGATCGGAAAGGATGCGGAGCTTCACAAGCAGCAGGTGCTTTCTCTGCTCCGTTCACAGACCGAGTCTGACCACCTCAGTAATCGAGTTGCTGGTGCCAGTTCCGACGCTGACATGCAGTACACGATATCGTCCGGCGACAGAAACAGGAGGTCTGGCAGATTGCTGCGCGCTGGCAGCGTCAAGTTCAGCATAGGACAGTGCACAACCAAGTGAGTGTCGGGAGAATCAGGCGAGGACAGTTGGCCGGCACGTCCGAAAGGCAGAGTGATCGGCGGCCAGGAGACTCGGCACGCAGAGCAGCAAGTCGCTTCATTGGACTCGCCTCTGTGTTGACTGGGCTCGCCCTGCTGTTGGACGGAGCAGGTTGGCCGCAGGCAAATTATTCGGCGGCTGGCTGCGATCAGAGCGAGGCAAATCAGAGGCCAGCACTGGCGACTCCGAGCATGTTGATCTGTGGACAACACCACGGGTCAAGGGCTGAAGAGCCGCTCAATGACCGATCCACGCGGTATCAACGGCGGTGCTTCAGTCAGGAGTGAACGGTTTGACGCACCACACGCGAGCACGTAATCCAGGGTACGTAGGCCTTATCAGCCGATGCCTGCCAGGCCCTGCGCCCGGTGGCACGTTTGCTCCAGCAGACACAGTGGCGGCGGGCGGCAGATCGTGGAGTGACGGGCAAACAGCTGAGTGGTGTTCAGGAAGAGACGTGGGGTACGGCTGGGGTCAAATGTGCACGGTCCAGAGGCGCTGTAATAATCGGCCAAACGCTGTCCAGGTGTCGTGGCTGCCGAAGATAGTTGCTCCAGCATGATCAGGGGGCATTTGAGGCGGGGAATCAATCTGTCGGAGGCTTCATTCTGGCTGTCCGACTCACAGCCTGCTCAGTCGGTCTTGGGGGGCAAGGGGCAGAGTGAATGACACCGACAAGGGGAATTGGACGAAGACAGGACGGGGCTCGCCACGGATGACTCCAGTAGAGAGCTACAAATCATCACTTCCTCATCCTCCTCATCCTCACTCGGCAGTTGTCAAACCAGTCATGACTGTGATATCACAAGTGCCCGCGGCGGTGCCCCGCTGCCACAGCGCTGTCCGAAACCAAAACCCTGGAACCCCTACGCCACACACAAGCCCTCGCCCACGTCGTGCAGCAGCGGCCGCTGACTTCTGGAGCCCACCCTCGATCACACGTAGCCCTTGCCGATGGGGTTGACCTCCCAGGCCGCCTGCGCCTCTTTGCCCCACGGTAGGTTGCATGCCTCCGCCTGCCGCCGCTTGCGCTTGCGAGGCTGCCAATTTTCCACCACCTCGCACTGCCAGAACTTGGGCGTCTGCAATAAGGACACGGAGGTGACATCGACAAAGGATCAGTTTGCATGCATCCGCCTGCCGCCGCTTTTTCTTGCGCAGCTGCCAGTTTACCACCACCTCGTATCCCAGAAGTGCTGCAGGCACGACACAAGCGCATTTAGCTACGACTTGAACCCCAAATTGTGGTGAGAGTCGAGGCCCTGGTCTCTGCCGCTTCGCCCAGCCAGAGCTTGGGCGTCTGCCCACGCAAAACATGCCCATTCCAGCCAAGCTGCATCGCTTGCACTTGCTGTGCTGCCGGTTGCCTGACGTCTTGCACCGCCAGGAGCCTCAGTGACTTTGCGGCCGCATCTGTGGCGCCGCCGCCGTCGTGGTCATGTCGTTGCCAGACCACTGAATCAGGGCCGGTCGTGGCAGTTTGCTCCCAAATAGCCTTGCGTGCGAGCATCTGAGACTGTCGTGCTGCGGCAGGGCCTGAAGCCAGGGCAGTTTCGCACGGCACTGGTGCCGCTCCGCCTGTTGCCATCAAAACATGTTGGAAAATTATGGGAAGATGAAAGCATTGCAGAGTGGTTGCCGCGCCACACCTTGCGCTCGTCTTTGCAGGAGTAGATTTCCTTGCCCCGCAGGTACGGGTAGTACCTCGCCAGCAGGTCCTCATCCTGCGATGCAGATCATTTTTCCCGGAAAAGCAATTGTACGAAAACGTTTCCTGTTTTCTGCAACACCATGTCAGCAGCTCCTCGTCCTGCGCGCACTGCACAAATCTGATCGGATTGGAATCTGATCTGATTGGAGTGTGTCATGAAAGGGCAGAAGGGGCTCCGGCGGGCAGGCGGACATGTTGGGCTGCAGGTACAGTGCCCGGCTTGCAGGTGGTGGTCTCAGGGGCGCGCAAACCACAGCAGCGGCTGCGTCAGCAGGACTGTGAACTGCAGGAACAGCAGCAAGGCCATGCGATGCAGATGTTCATGGTTGGGCACTTGTGGGAAAGGGCGACTTTCAATTTGAATGGGCGACTTTTAATTTGGATGCGCGCACAGGCATCTGCACCTGCCTCAGGGTGGGTTCGCGACCGCAACATGCCCTGAAGTTTCCTTGAGAAAAGCCTCACGTAATTGGGGCGCTTGTGGGGGAACCCGAACTCGGCGAGCATGCGGTCCCAGTTCATGCAGCGCGCCTCCTCGCTGCGGAAGGGCTGAAAGTCCTGCAGCGCCGCATACTCCCGCAGCAGATCCCGCAGGTACAGTCGCACGTCTTCGAGGCGCAGGTGCTCGTCCAGGAACTGCAGTGAGACAAGGGAGGAGCACAGTGAAGATGCATGAATGTATGGAAAGCCTATTCAGCGATATCAGGTGGAGAGCCGCTGCTCGCGCAGCAGATCCCGCAGGTACAGGCACACATCCTCACGGCGCAATTGTTCGTCCAAAAACTGCGATGCACAATAATGAGATTCAAAACAAATTAACGAGAAGAATTGAAAGGAGAAGGCGAAAGCTCTGCGGTGCGCTATTCTCCTGCAGCAGGTCGCACAGGCACAGCCCACTGCAGATTTTTGCACGAACCTGCTGCGCGGCTTCCCGCTGATGTGCACGGTGTAGGGCGGCTGCCCCAGCTGCGGCGGGGCTGTCAGATTTCGAAGGGTCTATCGACCCTTGACAGAAAAAATGGAAACACAGGGCAAATCATGCCTGCTGCGCGGCCTCGCCAATCTCGGAAGGCCTCAAACGGCTGCCCCAGCCGCGGCGCGGCCGCCAGTCGTCCGGCGACACCTCGTCACGGCCGCCCAGCGGCGTTGCCCAGGGTTTAAGGTCCCGCACAAACTGCACCGCCGCGTCCTTTTCGGTGGTTGTGATGCTGCCCGCTGCTTCCTCCGCGTCCTCTAACTCCTCCTCAGCTTCCTCTGCGTCGATTCAAACCAGAAGTCATCAGCATAAACGGAATGGTAATATTGATGTTAGGTTGGACCCAGTGACAGACACCTCGTCGTGCCCCCCCAGCGGCATCGCCCATGGTTCGAGGTCCCGCACAAGCTGCACCGCTGCGTCGGTTTCCGTCTCCGTGATGCTTGCGGCCTCCTCGCCTTCCTCTGGCGCCTCCTCGGCTCCCTCTGCAGGGTCTAAAACCACATGTAAATAAGGAGTTCCGTTCAGTCCCGGCATGAATTGCACCGCCGCGCCGTTTTTCGGTGGTCGCGCGATGCTGCCCGCTGCCTCCTTCGCCTTCCTCGGCTTCCTGCACTTGTGCCCCCTGTGCCGTGCTGTCACGGCTTCTGCCGCTCGACCCTGCGCCTGCTCGGCTTCCGCTGCGGCACCTGAAGAGAAGTCGTTGGAAGCACTTGTATTTCCTTCGCAATTGGACTTTTGCACCGTTGCGTCCTGTTCCGCCAAGGTGATGCTTGATACTTCCTGCGTCCTGCGCAGCCTGCTGCTCGTTGCCCTCCTCTGCGGCGGCATTGGAGCCGCAGACTCTCAGCTTGTCCTCCTCACAGCACAGATGCTGGTGGATGCGGTCAGGGCGCACAGCTCTCAAGCGCTAGGACAGCGCACACGTGGCCGGGCTCATCAGCAGCGTGCCGGAGTGCCGGCGCAAGAGGCGGCAAATGATTCCGGCGCGACTCTGCCCGTGTCACCGCCGGCACGCTGCTGCCAGCCAGATGGCAACTGCCACGTCTACGGCCACGAACAAACTTATCACAATCAGAAGGTTTTGGGAATGTAAGGGTTGCCGCGGTCCAGTAATCCTCCCGACTGCCTAGGCGCGTCAACAGCTGCAGTTCAGGCGTGCCACAAATATCAATCAGACTTTGCGACCCAGCCCACCTTCCACATGCCAGCTGTCCCGCTCCTGCGGCTGAGCGGCAGCCGCCTCAGCCGCCGCATTAGCCACCGCTCCCCCCATGCCGCTGCCGCCGCCGCCGCCATCCTGCCCGCCTGCTGCCGATTCCTCGGCTAGCAGCGCACGCGCCCGTCGCTGCAGCAGCCGCCGCCTCCGCCACGCCTCCGCATTTCCGTCACCGCCAGCGCTGTTGCCAGTGCTGTTGCCGGCCGCGCTGCCAGCGCCGCCCTGAGATGATGACGTTCTGTCACCGGCTGCGCCGGCGCCCGGCGCGCTTGCCGCTGCCGCGGCGGCTGCCTCCTCTGCCACCAGCTGTTCCATTTCCCGCAGCTGCAGCGGCACAGATGCGCAATCAGTGATGCTGTTGTGCGAGCACCAGAGACACTGAAGCGCTGGAGCAAGTCCAAGCAATCGCCCCTGGGAGAGCGTTTACATGCACGCATGCTTTGATCGATTTGGGTTGTTTTGGATGAGTTTCTAATACATTTCGGAAGAGTGTTTCCCCTTTGAAGAACACTTGTATACGTCACCTTGTTCACGACATCGTCGCACATGTCAGGCCCGTCAGCAACTTCCACGAAGTGCACGCCCGGCTGCAGCGCGCGGCTCCACCACTCGTAGTAGGTCATACGCGGCGCCAGCAGCGGCGAGCCGCACACCAGCTTCTGCCGCAGGTTGGACACGTACGCCCGGCTCTCGATGTACATGGAGAACCTGCGAGGGAATGCATGTCCAAGGGTGTTCAATGTGTTGAGATAGGTCCGACTGAAATTGGATGTACCAGCAGCGGGCTGCCGCGCGCCAGCTTCTGCAGCGGATTCGGAACATAGGCCCGGGTCTCGATGTACGTGGACAACTCAGAATAGGCAACGCCGTCAGATTGTGAGTGGCGGAAGAGGTCGCTGCCGGGAATGCCGCATTCGACCCCCTGGCGTGTGCTGCAGATGTGAAACGCGCGGCTCGCGGTGGAACCAGTGGACGTGAATGGAGACGGCGCCTCCAGGCTGGTAGGCAACACCACAAGGAAGGAAGGCGCCCGCCAGGATGTGTGTTCAGTGTCTATCTCAGTGTTCTGCCTTGATAACATGCATCGTGTCCTCGACGCTCGCAATGCTGCCCACCTGAAGTCGCAGGTGTTGGCGAGCGTCATGTTGGGTGTGTCCAGATCGAAGAGCGCTGCGTCTTCCTCCCTGCCTGCTTCCCGCAGCTGCTTTGGGCACTCCGTGAAGCGCCGTCTGCACGTCAAACATATGTGTTCAGAATGTGATGGATCTGTGTGCCCAGGCAGAACAAGGCTACCTCTTCAGCCATTCGGCAAGTGGTGAAATGGTGCATCGCCGCCTGCTGACTAAATGCACATGCAAGCAGCAGGTGTGTCGTAGTTTTCAAGGTTGTAGAGGCTCAGCACTTTTTCGCAGCAGCTTGGGCAAACACTCCTGCGGCTCTTTCAGGCAGCCAGCACCCAAGCAGCCTGCACGCCGATTGCAGCCTTTGGCCCGCAGAACGCAGTAGCACAGGCTGCAGATCAGCCAGCAAGCACTGCTTGGAATAGCCCAGGCTCGTTCCTGCAGCACTGCCGTGCGTGATGCAGATGCAGCAAGCGCTTTGGAGCACAACAAACAAGCGCACCCATCATGGGCCACGCCATTTGAACCTGGCTGCGAGCATGTGCAGGCCAGGCCGCAGTACTCCATGGCCAAGACACCAGAAGAAAATGTGTCGACACCCCAAGCCTACCCGAGCTACTCGCGCCAGGGGTGGCGCGGGTCCTGCCAGGTGCATCGACTGCTTGCATGTTCTGTTTGCCTAGGTCATCCAGACCGCAGTCCCTCGGTGAACATTTGTCTGAGCTGGTCGCGCAAAGGGTGCTCCAGGTCCAGCATGCGTCCGCGCCATGCGACCTCAGATGCTCCGGCCCTTGGCAAAACATGTCCGTGTCGCTAGCCAGTCGTTGACTTGTCCACCTGAGCTCGTCGCGCGAGGGGTGCTGCGGGTCCTGCGGCCGCGCCAGGCACCAACTGCATTTCCGGCTGTTGGCACAGCAGAGTGCTTCTCTCTATTGGACGGGCACCGATTGCGTTTCCGGCTGTTGGCACAACAGAGTGCTTCTCTTTATTGACGGGGGGACCAAAGTTTACCTGAGCTGGTCGCGCCAGGGGTGCTCCGGGTCCTGTGTGCGACCGCGCCATGCGACGCCCGGCTTGCGCGCGGCCAGTGGGATGCCAGCGTATTTCGCCTTCAGAAAGTCCGCCTGCTGCGGCCAGCCCACCACCAGGCCGCCCGCCGCGTCTGCAGGAAGGGAGAGATTCTGGCATTCCCAAAATTGAAGGTTGGTTCCTCAGGCCTGGCTTGGTTGCCGCCAGTGGCAGCGTATTTCGCTTCCAGATAATCCGCCTGCTGCGGCCAGCGTACCACCAGGCTGCCCGCAGCATCTGCAGGGCAGTAAAGAGCTACGACATGGGATTTTGAAGACTCTGCAAGGCCACCCGTCGCGTATGCAGGGTTTAAAGCGCAGCGGGTCAAGGGCGCGGCGGGTCAGGGCATCGGGATTTGGCATCGTTATTCGGCAGAGCCCAGTGACTGTGTGCCGGCGCAGCTACGGACCACGTGTTGGCGGCTGGCCTGACCACCAGGAGGGACCATCGACTGCCGCCAGGCCTGCTGAAACCCAGTTGAAAGGTGGCGTCCGGCAAGGGGATGTCCCAGTACCTGCTGCACTGTTCAAGATGAGGTGTTGAGGGTTTGGACTCTTTGGCGCCGTGCACTGTGGACGCACCATTCAACCAGGAGTGTTCGTGGCCGTAGAAGGTGAAGTCCGGGAAGGGGATGTCCCAGTACTTGTCGGCGCTGTTATAGCCCAGCATCGGCGTCGGCCGCTCCTGCGGCGACGCAAAAAGGAGGGGTCAACAGCCGTGCCGCGCCTGCTGGAAGTACCGGACAGCTTATTTGCGGCTTTGATAAATTTCGTGGGTCGAATATCATGGGCGTGTGAAGCGCCGAAATCTCTAGCATAGGCGCTGAAACGCTCCAAGGCGCATCGAGTCGAGCTCCCAGGTGAGATGCAACAGAAACAGCCCGCCGCGGCAAGCTGAAGAACCGACAACCCTCTGGCGCAGTATATCTGACGGCATCTCGAAACGCACCCGGTGCAGCTCCATGGGGCGCTTGTAGTCTACGGTGTCTGGAGACCGCTTGACGCATGGGAAGTCCGCCGTGTGCACCACCGCATCCACGTCCGGGATCTGCTTGACGGCGGCAATGAATTGAAAACTGGGTAGTGTAGCAAGCTACCTGTCATTCAAGCCTGGCTGCATCGGCACGTGGCCAGCGCGCAGCCAACTGCCAACGACAGGCGCTTTCCACTCGATACACCAAATGGGAGGGGTCGCACCTGGCCGGGGAAGGCGCGCAACACGTCCAGCAACGCAAAGATGACGAAGGGGATGTGGCCCTTGGCCGACGTGTTCCCTGCGCGGCACAGTTGGTTTCCCTGTTTTCATGCATGAACACACCCGAGTGGGCTGTCACCAATACCAGAGAGGACCTGCTGTCAGCCTCATCTTTGTGCAGCAGCATGCCAAGAACTGACTGTGAGCGCCGCCCCCGGCCCGCCGTGCAGGCACGCTTGCCAGGGGCAGAATCAGGCCATTTCCAGGGAGCTTAGCCCCTGAAGCCCGGCGCCTGACGCCTCCCCAGTCTGCCCACAAAACGCCATACATACATGCTTCCTGTCATTCGATGTGTCAGGGTTTCAGGGTGGTCTTTGCGCGGCGCACCAATGCCGAGCTTCATGGGGAACCAGCCCTGCTTGGTGCGCCTGGTGCGGAAGTCGACCCACAGCCGGCCCCGCAGGATCTGGAAGCGCAGCACGTCCCCCGCGCAGTAGCCTTGGAACAAGGCCGATGCATTGCGCACATCCTCCTGTACAGGAGCAGCCATCACACGGTGGTTATACAACACAATGAACGCCTGAGTGAAGCATGCGTTGCCGGAGCAGTAGCCCTGGGACAGCACCAACGCGTCGCGCACATCCTCCTGTGAAGTCCAGTGAGAATCTCAAGTCAACACTCCAGTGAATCTCAACTTCACATCTGTGACACTTCAATTATGTCATGCTGGACAGGAGCCCTGCAGCAGCGTCGCCGCATATCTCCTGTCGCAGGCGCCAAGGGGCGTTGATTCAGACGACGGCCAGCCAAACCATAAAGGCGGGATCCACTGAAATGATAGGATGGACATGTCTCTCGTCGTTGCCCACCTGAGTCATGCCGCCGGTCGCCACCCAGCGCTCTAAGTCCTTTCGGACATAGTCCGTCTGTTCAGGTGTTTCAGCAGGATCAAAGGCTATTCTTACAATAAGATTATATAAAACAAACCACTCCCACCACACGACAGTTGTACTCACCCTCATGATGCCACGAGGGCTGCAGGTAGTAAGATCTAATGCAGCCCACTGAAGTCACATTGACTGCAGTGCTGCAAGCAGCCTTCCGCACCCGGGTTATGCCGCCGGCCGATGCCCAGGGCTCGAGGTCCTTGCGGATCCAGTGCAGGTAGTAGGAGCGTTCTCCCGGCGCCGCCCGCCCGCCGCGCGCCATTGGATCGCCGTACGCGGTCTCGTTGCGCGCCCTGTGCCGCGGCTCGCCATCGGGCCACCTGCGTCCGCCGCAGTGTTGATATCTGGCATCCAGGACATCGCGGATGGGCACATCTGTCGCAGTCTATGACGCGAAATATGGACGCAGAGGCCGCATCAGCCACAGGGTGTCTCAGTCGAAAGTGCGCGCTGATGACGCAGATGGGAGGCCCTCTTGAGGCCCTGTGTTGCGGGCGGCGGCAGCGGCACATTCTTTTGCACCTTTGCAAAGTCGAATGCGTGTGATATTTATGATCAGGCTTGTCAAAAGCACACCAATAGCGCAAGTACGCCGCCCACTTGAGGTCTTCCTTTGCTGGAGGCGGCATCGTATGTTGATCCGTCGGAATGTATTTTTTGAGGAGTTTTTCAACTCCACTCGGGCTTGTAGAGACCCCACCAGTAGCGCAGGTAGGCCGCCCGCTTTAGGTCCTCCGGCGTCGGCGGCGTCGGCGGCGGCGGCGCGGGCGGCGGAGGTGGCGCTGGCTTTCTTCGCAGCGCCGCGGCGGCCAGCCGTCCCAGCGCCGACCGCTTGCGCTTTGCGGGATGTGGCACAGCGCCTTCGTCTGCACATTCCGAATGTTGAGGCTGTCGTCGAATGACTCACAGCGCCGACCTCTTGCGATTCAAAGTGGGATGAGGTGGAGTTAAGTGCTGGAACTCGTGCAAGTGACCTGAAGTCTTGACGCCTTGGATCTGTTGCACCATGTCTTGGAAATCAAGAGCTCCCTATAAATTATGAGCGCGCTTAATAGAGTCCCTTCCGCCTCACTTTCCGCCTGCTCCAGGGTGGCCCGCGGCTGCCGGAAGTCGTATAGGTGGCTGCTGCCGAGTTTGTGTACTTGTTGCGAATCACGTCCGTTGTCCAGTCTGTTTTCTGACTGCTTGAATGAACCACCTTCGGCCTGCTGCAGGGTAGCTTGCGGCTGCCGGAAGTCGTACAGGTAGCTGGCGTCCGAGGCCCGCCGCTCACCCGGCCGCCCCTCCAGCGCCGCGCCGTGTGGTCCCGTCCGCACCCCCGGCAGCCTCGCCTGCAGACAGGGGTGACGCCCCTTGATTTACACTTCCTCCCTGAATTTGAGTTGAGTTGTATCTGTCTGTGTGAGTCGTGTCCAGCGAGGCCTGTGCGACCCAATGCGCACGCAAGGCACCCTCACCTGCGATCAACGCGGCGCAATTGCTCAGTGTTTCCATTTTCTTCCTTGCATTGGGTGTTCGCTTTTCCAGCGCCGCACCGTGCCGCCCCGGCAGCTATACCTGCAGCCGGCTGGCCAGCTCTGCCTGATCATGTGCTTGTGTTTGCCGCCGTTTGCATGCCCTGTCAGCACCATCTGAACACCTGAATGCACTGCCGGTGACAAGTGCACAGCGAGCAGTGGGGCCTCTCAAAACCTGTGTAAGTTTTCACCTGACTGCACAACATTGGCGCCGTGCACACCACCAGCAGACTTGAGGGTACGAGTGGAGCAACCGCAGGATGGACGGTCTGATCGATGCAGGGACAGCGTGCCATCAAATCGTCATCCGGCGGTGCCGCCGCCTGCCGCACCCCGCGGTGCAACGCCGACGGCGCATAGATGCCGCACGCCAGCAGCAGGCACAGCGCCGCAGCGGCATACGCAGCGCGCCATGCCGAGAGCCTCGCCGCGGCAGGCGCCGCGCCTCCCGCCGGCCGCCCCGCCGCCGCTGCCGGCGCGACCTTCCAGCGGAGCTGCGGCCAGCGCATGCGGCTGGCTCGGGCGCCGCCCGCGCACAGGCATCAGGCCATGAGGCCTGCGCCTCCGCACGGCTGTGAGCACGTGTCAGCGACCCTGCGTCAGTTGGCTGACCGATGTGCAGCGCAAGCAGATTCAGAATTGCCGTGTGCTACCGTGCAGATGCTTGATGACTAGACTAGACCGAGAGTGCTGTCAAGATGGCGTTGGCAGCAGTGCGAGCGCGATTGCGAGGAGCAATCTGAGGCCTCTCCGTAATGAGGTAGTAGCAATTCCTGCCAAGTCTGAAACTGTGGCCGATACTGGCTGTGGGTTGCCACTGTTTGTAAGCTGCCGAGGCTGCGGCTGAAAACTGCAGCTTCAGCAAATGTGCATGGTGCACATCATGTCTTCACCGGTTGGAGACTGCAGAAAGTTTACTGACCAGGCTCAGCGGTTTGGAGCGTGAAGCACTCTGTAATCCAACGTTGAATTCTATGCCAAGTTACACGTTGAAAAATGAAGTTGATGCTGCACGAACCACACACAAACACCGATGCTAGGTGTCACGCTGGTGCACACCATGGCTTAATGCCTTTCAATGCCGGACAGTGCCGCTAGACCCGAAAAACGAACTCCGTGGCGTTCCTTGGTCGCAACCACTCGCAACCATGACAGCAGTCGCCGGGAAGCAGCTTTGTGACTTTGATCCTAGGATTGGAGGCCCGCCATTCACCGCAGCACATGCACGCATGTGCCGCGGTGAGAGGGAGGATCCCCCGCAACTCCTCTTCCCTCTCTTCCTTGCAGCCTTGCATGGCCGGCTAAGCAAAACCCGCGGCGAAGCTGCGGGACAGCCCCGACCCAAGGCTGCATTGCTATGGCGGCATGGCTTCGTGAAACCCTCCTGTGAAACCCTCTACAGGACCTCCTCGGCGCTGGTGCCGAGCAGCGGCTCGTCCAGGCGGGAATTGGCCTCGGCGTTCCTGTGCCAACATCGAATACAACTCAGTTTGAGCTGGTCTCATTGCCGCACACAGTGTGCAGCCGACATTTGTAAGCAGCCCAATCTGCAAACCACGTGCTGCTTGCTCAGACGGGGTACGGCAGTGATCGCACACATCATTTGCAGCGACGCTGCACTGCGCTCGTGGTCTCCAGCGACACCACACCCAAGCCCACTGTGTCTGCAACGGCGGTGAATGAAAGCATTGGCCTGCGCATGTGCAGCGGCAGGGGACAGGGGCTCACGCGGAGGCGACGGTGTCGTGCTTGATGAAGATGACGGTGCCGAACGCGATCTTGGCCAGGATGTCCAGCACGGCGTAGAACAGCACCTGCAAGAAAGAGGTCTAGTGCCGCATGAGCAGAACCTTGCAGCGCCGCATTGGCGACGGGCTTGGAAACCCAATTGTTTTTCTTCCTGACGAGATTTGACCACTCTTGACGATGGGTTGATCGGAGACAACAAACCGGCTAGAGTTCGACAGCAGGTAGTGTGATGCTTGCCGCCAGCAGTGGAGATGCCAGCATGAGTGCAGAAACCTCCCAACGGCATGTGAGACGGTGAGACAGATGCGGGGCTGTAAATCAAAGGGCGAATGCTGCTGCTGCTGCCAAGCCTACCTCCTTGTCGGACGAGATCATGGCCTTGCCCTCAGACACGGCCCACACTGCAGATAAGGGTGCAGCAAATGACATGCCACCGACTTGATGTTGCCGGACGCCCTGCATGACGCAAAGCGTGGCGGCGCTGTCCAGGCAACAGGTAGGCAGGCAGGCGTGCCAGCACGCCACAGCAGATGTGGCTGATGTACAGCCGAGCGGGTTTCACGACCACAAGACATGCAACAACCAAAAGTGGAAACAAAAGCTGCGACAACATCAAAAGGGGCGGGAAAAACGCGCACCAATGGGGTACGCCCACCACAGGACCAGCAGCGAGATGGTCAGGCCGCTGTACAGGTTGCCAATCTGCACCAGACCATCATTGCGTGTTGAAGTGGTCCCGTTTCAGGTTTGAGGAAACTAGGGGTGATTAACACTTAGTCACCCCTAGTGAAACGTTACAACATAGCGAGGTGGACAGGAAGGTGCAACAGGAGAGGCAGGGGCGCGCCACGGCGCCGCCGCTGCGGGCGCGGCACACGCGTGCAGCCGGGACTATTACCCAAAAGCACGACCGCCACGCCACAATGAACCCCAAAGAGGCGATGTGACACGGGGAGCAAGCACCCACCTCGGAGTTGCGCTTGAAGGCGGCGGCGCGCCCGTTGTTCAGCAGGCCGACCTGTGCCACAGGCATCACAGGCATCCATGTTGACTGTCAGGAGAGGTGCATCTCGCTAGGCTCAGGGAATTGCTGTGGAGTCAAAGCGCAACCAGCTGGCTAGACATGGAATGCGCATGGTGACTTTGACGCCGCAAAGAACGCACCATGACGACCAGCATGAAGGCGCAGCCGGCGAAGAACCAGCCCTGTATGCCACACGAGACACACGCCAGGTCACTCAGCGGCAGACCCAGCTTTGCATCACCGAGATTCGAGGCGGCATGTGGTGCAGTAGCACACGGCATCCTGACGCAGAAATGTGGAGCGAACGAGTGAGGGCATTGCATGCACAGGGCTCGCACCCATTTGAAGATACCCGTCTCCAGAGCCCCGAGGAGGCCGGTGACGATCATGGCGACATCGGCGCCTACGATCCTGTGTCACAGTTCCAGCAAATTAGGTTAGGTGTTCTCAGTGCGGCAGCACTGCCCATGACTGCGCCGAAAGGGTGGCGGTCCTGCATTGCTGACGCAGCAGCCCAACACGCACAGCGGCCGGGACCGCTGGCGATGCATCTGTAGTCGGATGCAGAATCCGACCACACGGATGCGACGCCCACGATGTCATGAAGCGTCAGGCACGGCCGCGTGTGGTCGCCCTGATCAGTCGCAAAGCTGAGGCTGTCTCAATCTGATCAACCCTGGGCACTAACCCTGGGCACTAAACCCTGCTCACCAGAGGGTGCTGCCCAGGTCCAGGCCGGACAGCAGCACCAGCTCCAGCAGCAGCAGCGGCGTCGTGAACATCCAGTCTGCACAACGGCACAAGATGTTTGGAACAGGATTGTGAGGCTGCATGACTGGTGTTTGCGTATCAACCGCCAGCATGTGCGGGACGCCACCTTGAGGTGGTATGCGAGGTTTAGGGTTTCGTGGCCACAGGGTCTCACGTGACAGCGTGCCCCGGCTGGAACGCAGGGCTGGCAGTATGTCGCATCTGCATGGCGATCAACAACAAAACCACTCCAGCGTAGCGGTCTGAGAGCGCACCGATGTAGCGAGCGTAGAACAGCTGGCGGTAGGTGTGGGTGTGCGCGCGCTGCTCGTCGGACACGCCCAGGCCAGTGGCCATGCTGTAGTAGGAGATGCCGGCGATGGTCACGATGAACAGGCTGGTGTCTGCGGCACAGCGGGAGCGCTAGGGTTCAAGCAGAGGCATCGGCAACTAGGGCGTCACGTCTGGCGAGGCTGGATCGGTGTTTGCAGGGCAGAGTCGGTGTCTGCGGCCCGGTGAGCCTGTTCTCAGCAGTCAGACTGCCAGCAGGCTGACTGTCAGGGTGCCGTGCGCCAGAAGATACAGGGCAGCGGAAAGCAGCGGCGGCGGCGGCGGCGGCAGGGGGCGCACAGCTTTTCACGCGCACTGCTGGCAGCCTCCACACCAACTTCCTTTGCCCATGCGAAATCGGTGCTGCCCCGAGGGGCCCTTTTTGGGCTCGATCGACACAGGCAAGGGTTCCTTCTACGCAAGAGATGCAGGTAGGAAGGTGCTCACATGCATTGGCACGCTCCGCTGGCTTCAGCGCGAAGGTCTTGGCCTGTCAGCGAGAGTGGTGCAGATGCTTGAACCAGCGATCACAGACGGTAGAGCAGGGCAAAAGGGTCAGGGCAAGGACAGCCAACTGAGCCAATACGCATATGGCACAGTGCAGAGCGTGGCAACACACCCGGCACATCCTCGAGCATGCAGCAACGGCAAACCGGCAAGACGCCTCCGCATAAGCAACACGTCCTGGAACTGTTTGGTGCACGCAGCAACGTTACAATTGTCTACACGCCTTCACTCACCGCGAAAATGACGAAGGTGATGGCGAATGCGATGAACGTCACCCAGAGACTGCGCAACAGTCATTATGGTGGTCAGCATGCAGGTTGATTGCTCTTCGTCAGCTCTGCGTGGTGTTTGAGGCGCCGTGTTTGAGGCGCCGAGCAACCAGGCGTCGACATACAAAGTACGAGTTTTGCATGCGTGGGGTTGGTGGCAGGCGCACACGGGGGGGCGTGCGTGCACTTATCGGTGCACCTGCATTGGGCTTATGGACTGTCAGCGATGCGACTCACATATTGTGGCCGAAGCCGCTGATGTGCTGGTGCACCTCCGCAGGCGGCAGCGGGTGGTGCTGCGCGACGTCGGACATGGCGTTCGTGAGAGAGTCCATTGCGGCGACCGGCCGTTCAGAATTGAATGTGGGACTGTAATACAGGTTCAGCTGCAAATTTTACAATGCTGATCGCGACGTGGCATATGCTCCACTCTGCTGGCAAACCTAGCTGCGGAAGCAGGTGGAAACTGCCTTTAGGTGTTACGTCATAATCAGTAAAGCCCGACGGTCGATGATATTCAGCACGTCTTTTATTAAAAGTTGTATTACACAGCACAGCAATCCAGCAATCCAGGCAGCAGCGCTGCCGTCTAATGCAACGCCACAAGGCGCGGTGGACAGGAGCCAACTGAATCACGACACAATATGCAGCACAAGCACTGCGACATATCATCTGACTGAACCACAAATTGAGCAAAGATTCTGCTGCACCGCGCATGGTCGCTGACGTGTGGCAATGGGCCTGCCGCACAGACGAGACGGCCGGCAGCGCATACAATGCCGTGAACCAAGCAGATCTGCTGGTCTGCAAGGGTGGTCCAGCAGCAGCAGCCCCAGCTGCGTCGCCAACAATCCCTAGCTGCGTCGCCAGCAATATATGTCGTGCCAAAGAACGGTTGCGAAGTGGCAGCCATGCCGCCACTGTGCTCGCAGAGAGCAGGCAATGCAATAGCCCCTAGCATCTAGCACCTCGCGATGAGCCGGCCGGCCGGTGGTTGCTTGGCCCAGCGGCTAAACACCAGCATTCCAACGTATAGTGCAGCGAAAGCGCCGGCGGCTCTGAGGGGCGCGCTAACGAGGCGCTGCAGCACCCCCGGATGCGGCGCTCAGACGCTGGCGGCTGCGTCCCGCTCGAACGGCCTGCCCTCATGCGCCGTCACCGGCCCCGTGTGTCCGGCAACGCCCGGGCTGCTGGCTCCCGGGTGAGCGGTCACGCCGTGGCTCCCGCTACCCAGCGCAGGACCGGTGGTGTGGGCCGCGGCGGGCGTGCCCGTCTCGGCGACGGGCGCGGTGCCAGATGTTGGAGCCACGCGGCGCTTGGTGGTCGCCGTGCCGCCGCCGCCCGCGAGCAGGCCGCCCAGCGGCGCGTTGATGGGCGCGTTCAGCAGCGACGGGTGGGCTCCGTTCCTGCATACGAAGTGCACATCAGATGAGCTGTGCAGCAACGGCGGCAGCACTGAGATGGGAGGATGAGGTGTGAAGCGCGGAGCGAGGCGCCGCTGGGCACACGGCTCGTGAGGCGCCCTCATCTGGTGATGGCCAGCGGTCAGAAAAAGCCCGGAGGTCCGGGACCCAGTGCATTTGCGCAGTTGTGTCCATGATGGCTTGCAATTGAGCGGGTCGTGCGGAATGTGCGTGCCGGCGAAGGCATGCCCAAGATGAAGATAGATCCATGCGGTGCTGCTTGGCGGCTATCGGCTCTGCCGGCTTTACGATTAAGCAAAAAAAGGAACAAAAGGCAGAAGGAAAGGCGCACAGCTCCTCCTCCTCGCGGTGCTGCCTGGCAACAATCGGCTCCGCCAGCAACATGATCATCCAGCCGAAGATAAATTTGGCGCACAGGTCAAGGATGCCGTAGAAGATGGCCTGCGCATTTCAGTGGCAGGGGGTGAGGGTCAGAAACGACGTGCGGTTCACCGATGGTGGCAGCACATTCCAGACGACAGTCACCGTGCGGTGACGGGGGCATTTGTCAAAAGAAGATTGACTGAGTGAGCAGCGCAGCTCACCTCTGCCTTGCTGCTGATGACGTTGCCGCCCTCGGCCAGACCCCACCTGCGAGCGTCATGCAGCAATTTGCTTCACATTGCTTCCTGGCGACGCTTGTCCAGCAGTGAGTGGCGGAGACGGATGCAGAGCAGGTCATACAGAATTGTGCAGCGGCCATGGCGCTAGTCGCTGAATAATTGCAAAGTCTCAAATGGCTGAGACTCACGCGATGGGGTAGATCCACCACAGGGCCAGCAGGTAGAGCGACAGGGTGCTGTATATGGCGCCAATCTGCACGAGCAGCAGCACTCGTCTCAGCAGGGCAGCATCTGGCAGGCATATGACCTGGAATGATCGATCCTTCGGTCCACGCGCTCAAGTCGACTTGGTGCGAGGCGGCGCTGAACACCCACTGGACATCTGCTCGGATATACACTTCAGCCGGCAAACCCAAGGTGAGAGCTGAGAAAGGCGAGGCACCTTTTTTGAGCGCAGGAAGGCTGCGCGGCGGCCCTGGAACAGCAGGCCCCACATGATGAACACCATGAAGAGGCAGCCGATGGCGAACCAGCCTGCGACGGCATCAAGAAAAGACACGTCAGCACAGGCCGACCCACATACCGGAGAAGGAGAAGGCCGCAGTGATGCCCGCGCGCTGGGCATCGGACGTTTCATCCTGTATCGCGGCCAGCAGTGTCACAGGGAAATGACGCTCACCCCACTTGTAACGGTTCGGCAGCAGCGCGCCGAACAGGCCGGTGACGATCATGCCGATGTCGGCGAAGACAATCCACAGCGTGTCGCCGACCGACAGGCCCGCCAGCAGCAGAATGTCCAGTAGCAGCAGCGGCGTGGTGATGGTCCAGTCCACGTAGCGGGCGTAGTAGATGGCGCGCGCGGTGTTGGTCTCCCTGTAGACCTTCACGAAGGCGTAGCCGCCTTGCGTCGCCTGCCGAGAGCGACGGGTGAGGTCGGTGACCACATTCACAATGACAATCGGGACCTTGCGTGAGCTGTCAAGTTGGAGCCCGAGAGGTGCCCGCAAAATGTTCAAATGGGCAAAAACGTGTTCATTGCAGCCGCATGAGACGCCCAGCCAGCGGAACCGGCGACACCAGGCCGCCTGCACCTCACTTGTGGGCTTGCTCTTCCCACGTGCTCGTGAACAGGCACTGCATCATCCGGCAACTCACCATCGAGAAGTATGCGCATGATGCGGTAACAAGGATCGCCAGCGTGCAGTCTGCGACGCGCACAGACTTGTTAGTGAGGTATACGTTCGTAATGTATGAAGACCTACGTGGCTGCTGCCGTCTTCCGGAGGTGCATGACGGTATTGTGCAGGGGCGGCGCACGCCGATGTGATGCTCTGAATCGCTTGAGAAGACGTCATGAACACAGAAACTTCCAGGAGGTGGACAGGATGCATGAAGTTTGTCAGTTGACTCACATCCATGCGAGCGCAGCCCGGGCGGCTTTCTGTACGTCAGCACGGCGATGGCGATGGCGCTCAGGCTGAAGAAGGCAAACACAATCCAGTACTGCGACAGAACAACAGGCTCGTCAGGGACTGGCGCGTCTGCGCGCGCAGGTGGCGACGCCTTGGGGCAAGCAGCCAGGTGAGGGGTCGTGGCACCCGCACAATCACGACGCGCAACAGTCGAGCACTGCAGGGAGCGGCAGGCCTTCTCACCATCGCCTCGCCTCCATGATCGATTTGCACCAGGTTCGTGGTGCCGGGAGACACTGTGGTGCCGGTTACGACGCCAGTGGCACGGCCAAGGGTCGCCATTTTAGCTTGCAGCGGTAACCTGGCGCCGATCGTGGGACACAACGCCGCTTGATGCCTCGAAACTATGCAGATGAGACCGCAAATGAGGCACTTACTAAGTCGCGGTGGGTCTTTCCCGTCAAATGTTGCAAGAGAAGCTGGCATTGACTATTGGGCAGCTAGTCTCACACAGGGAACTTACGTCCGCATCGATTAGGCCGGTGATTAGGCATGCACAGCATGAGCGCTGCAGCAGCGGCACACAGCATCGCAGCCCATCAGTCGCCTTCCAGCTCCGTATCTACTGCCATGCCGACGCTGAGCGTCAAGGCGGCGCTTCCGGCGTCATTCCCGCCGCCGCCGCCGCCGCCCAGCAGCACGCCAAAGTTGATAGCCGCGCGGTGGCGGCGGAAGGACGCCAGCGTCAGCAGCGGCTCCGGCCCCGAGCGCTGCCCCGTGACGGGATCGCCGCACACCATCTCACACCGTGCGCACGGCCCTGCAGTGGAATCATGAGGAACACCAATCAGCGGGTTTATGTGCACGGAGGGACAACAGAGGCGCCCTGGGGTCGCCACACATCACCTCGCACCGCGCGCACGACCCTTTGGCGAGTCGCACACGTCAGCAGAACCCATGTATTTGCAGCGGCAGCGACAGGTCCAGCAGCAGTCTGCAGTAACTGCCAGGCCACCCACTGGCAAGACTTTGCCACGCCCATGTGCAGCGCAGTTGCGCAGGCGCTCCTTGCAGTTGCGTCTTCGGCACCAGGCCCACCTGCGATGCTGAAGGTCGCCGGCCCGATGCGCAGCCGCCGCCAGGCGTCCTCCGCAAAAGCGGGCGGCCCCTCCACCAGCAGGTTGGGCCGGAAGCGGGCGACGTCCGCCAAGTCGGCTGCTCTGCCGCCGGCCGTCGCACCGGCGCCGCCGGGTCCGCAATCGCCAGCTGGAAAGGCGCCCGAGCCCTTCAACCCTGGGACGCCGCCGCCGCCGGCGGCCGGCTTCTGCTGCGCCGCCAAGGCCGAGCTGCCGCTGCCGTTGGCGTCCCTGACGCCGCCGACGGAGTCCGACGGGCGCAGCGCATTGAGTGACACATCGTCGAGCGGGATCCGGCGCCGCAGCTCCGCCAGGCTGGCGGCAGACAACAGCAGCAGCTGCCCCTCGTTGGCGAAGCCTGTAGGATGTGACACTTTGAATATGGAAACTTGATGCACTCAGTGACAAGCAGCAGCTCCGTCAGCCTGGCGGCGTTCGCCAGCAGCAGCTGCCCCTCGTTGACAAAGTCTGCAGCAGACGACGAAATGTACGTTTGGCATAGTCAGTTTTTGTATCAGCGCAGGTCGGCGGCGTTCCGCAGCAGCAGCTGCCCCCTCAATGGCGAACCGGCAAGATGGGTGAAAATTTGCAACATACGAGTTAGTGCGTCCTATGGACCAGCACCTGCCTCTCGTCGGCAAACCCTGCAGCACATTCGATCATGTTTCCAACTAAAAGAGGGAGAAAGCGGACCTCGCCCCGGGTGGATGCAGCGAAGACCTCCTGATCTGCATATGTTGCATTCGCTTGCAGCCAGCAAAATGGCCAGCGCACAGATGCGCGATGCGCAAACGCGCTTCAACAGCTGCCTCCTGCTGCAGCAGAAAACAGGCACGGCTTTCTCTCCGCACGTTTGGCGGCAGCACTTACCAATGGTCTCAGAGCGGCCTGCCCTATCGCTGCTGCTCTGCACCGCCTCCTGGCTGTGCCGCTGCCGCACGTGCATTGCCGTCCGCGCGCCCGCCTGCTGCCGCACCAGCGTGCAGGGCGTGCCGACTGCGGCGGTGAACCAGGCGGCCGCCGCGTCGGCGCCTGCAGGGTCGTCTTTGGCGCCGCCGCCGCCGCCGCCGGCGGGCGGCTGCGCTGCCTGCTCCGCTGACACAGCCTGCGGGCCAGCGTCGTGAGGACATCAAGCCTTGTTCTCTTGTTGATATCGCATTGCTGCAGCTGCAGCAACGGGTATGGGATGGTGCCAAAGCCACCGCCGCCCCTGCCGGCACATATGCACCCAGGCAGCGCTGCGGTGTACACAAAAGCGCGGCACGGTCACCAAACAGCAGAGGATGCTCCGAAAAGCCTTTGGTGGGCGCTGTCCAATTCATGTAGCGTATACGAGGAAGCGTACCGCGCAGCCGGAGACTAGATCGCCGCAAACGCGCACGCTCACGCCCGGCTGCCGTTTCTGCTCCCCGCCCTGCAGCGCCAGGCTGATGCGCAGTGGCCCGTCGGCGTGCGGCGAGTGCACGTGCATGATGCCTGCGCGTTCAGGGAACACAGCCCTGAGACTCGGCGAAGCAATGCGCCGTGCCTGGCAGATTAGTCCGGGTGTGCCTCGCGAACGTCTGCCACGGCGGATCATGACATTTGCCTACATGTGATGGGTGCCCGCAACTGGTAGACCTGACCCCACAGCAGAAGAACCGCTCCACTGGCGGCCCTGAAATCGCTGGCGCATGGTCTGGACATTCACAGTCCCAACCATGCCTCAAGGCTTCTGAAGCTGAAGCACCCGCACAACCCCCTCCATGCTCATCACTTCTGCCATGGCAGGTAACCCGCCTTGAAATCCCATCACCATCACCTGCTTCCAGCTCGAGTCTTGGCTGGACGGCGGCAAGCCAGCCCAGAAGAGTCTGTCAAGGATTAGCAAACAAGACGCTGAACCTCACCTGCTTCCAAGTCGAGGTGCGGCTGAATTGCCGCCAGGCGCTGGTGTCGGCCACGCCGCAGCACGACTCCCTTCGGCCCGACGACCGCCCACTCGCGGTCGAATGCCAGGCCGTTTGGCCCCAGAGGCCAAGACGCCGCTGCCACCTGAACAGTAGAACAGGGTGTTGTGCTCACAGTGGTGCCCGACTACTTACTACAAGCTTACAGGATGACAAATGCAACACTCTTCGACCGCCCACTCGAGGTCGAATGCCATGCCGTTGGGTCCCAGCAGCCAGACGGCCGCCCTGCCTTGGAAATATAATGTTTCACAAACGCTGAAGCCCATTGAACTTGCTGTGAGACTTTGCAGATGCGGAATGCCAAGAAACCGGTCAAAGTTGGTGTTTGAAACGCACCGCCGCCGCCGACTTGATGGGGTACACCCACAGGCCCGCCAGGCGGCAGCCGCCGGCTGTGCTGCTGCTGCTGCCGCTGCAGGCGACGGAGGCAGCTGCAGAATGCTGAAGGCCATCAGCCGCGCGGTCGATGCTGCCGCTGCCGGCGCTGCAGCCGGCTGCGCCGAGGCCGGCGGGGTGTGCAGGAGCCGCCTGCCGCTGCCGCGTCGGCGCTGCCAGCAAGGGCTCCGCCGGCGGACGCGCCGCTGAACTTGAGGCAGCAGCTACGTCGGCACGGGCCTGCGGGGTGCCAGCCAAAGGGGCGCCCACGGCCGCTGCCGCGCCTCCCGCTGCTGCCGTGGCCGCTGTCGCGCCTCCCGCTGCTGCCGCGGCCGCTGTCGCGCCTCCCGCTGCCCCATTTTGGGCAGAGACCGGTTCTGACGCCGCCGCCGCCGCCGCCTCTGCTTGCAATGCCGCCGTTCCCGGCGCCGCCTCCACGAAGAAGTCTCGCACCAGGGCCACCACCGCCTCCGCATCCGCAAGATTTGACATGTAGCCGAAGGACGCCCGCACCGCGCCCGTCGGCCGCCCATCTGTGTGCATCAGAATGATTCATCAGAAGGGAAATATAAGTATGAACGTTCATGTACACTGCTCTTAAAGGCTTTTATCCGCGTCTGTCAGGTTGGCATGTAGCCAAAGGACAACCCCATCAGCTGCCCATCTGTGTTCATAGGGATGTGTGCACGAGAAACGTGGCTTCTGGAAGCATTTCGATGTGGATTGAACTGGCCATCAGCCAGGCTGGAAATATAGCCAAAAGGCCAGCCACACCGCGTCCGTCGGCGGCCCATCTATGTTCACGAGAAACGACGTTGCTCGGGCACAGCACCTGTAGTTGCTTCGTTGACGGCAGGTGACTCGGTTGTCTTCGGACGCGGGCCAGCCAACACTGCTTTGGAGTGCCTTGCTTCAGAGAGGTGCAAAACACCTCTCTGTTTTGCACCTATGATGTCGTGATCATCCCAGCAGGTGTGGCCCCCCGTCTCGAAGTGCGCCCGCACATCCGCCGCGCTCAGGCGCAGCGCCGCGGCGGCGGCGCCCGGGTTGCAGAAGGCGCCGGTTCGCAGCCGGATGCGCCGCAGTCCCGCCAGCTTTTCCACCTCCCTACGCACAGATGATTCATCGCTCAGTGCTGTTGTGCGCATTGCAAAAGGCGCCCGTGCGTAGTCGGATGCGTCACAGCGCTGCCAGCTTGCCCGCCTCCCTGCGCGGACATGAAGCAGGGCTGTTGACAAAACGTGAAAGGACTTATGCCGTTTCACCCCGCCTCTGACCATGCTGCACACGCGGCAGCGCCGCCAGGTTTCCACCTTGCTGCGTCGAAAAAGTTCGTCACCGTTTGTTTTTGATTGACGAAGGGGCGCAGAAGGCGCTTGCGCACAGCCGTGTGCGCCGCAGCGCCGCCAGCCTTTTTCAAACTTTCAACATGCGACTCAACGGTCGGATCTTGACGGCAGAACAATGCTGCACTTTGATTGAACCCTTGATAAAAACCCTGCACCGTGCACTGCCGCCAGCTTCTCCCCTGCCTGCGCCAGCATCTGCAATGTGGGCTGAACAAAGACTGGCGCTTCCGCGCAGCCCTCTTGCGCCGCAGGGCCTGATGCTGCCCCTGCCTCGCCTCCACTTCCGTGCCCATCTGAGCACGCCACAGCAGCGGCTTTGCTCCCTCGTAAGAGTCACGGTCCCAGGGCCCGCAGCAGTGCGTTCTTTTTACCTGTAGCCCACCCACGAGCCATCCGCGCGCAGCAGGTTGAAGGCCACGATCGGACCCTGGCCGACCACGACGGATGCGCTGTCCCGCTCCCTCCCGCCATCGCCGCTGCCGCGGCTGCCGCCGCCGCTGTGGCGGCCGCCGCCGCCGCCGCCGCTGCTGCCATCCTCCAGTGTCGCACTGTCCTCGCTGCCGGCTGAGGCATGGCGCGGACACTGCTCTTCCGCTGGTGCTCCCGCTGCTGCGCTCGTGAGTAGTTCCGCCGCCGCTGCCGCCACCGCCGCCGTCGCCGCAATGTGGCTGCCGTACACCTTGGCGACCGGGCGGCCGTTGAAGTGCCGCAGGCTGACCAGCTGCTGCACTGTGTGCCTGCATCAGAATGCGGAACGGCAGTTTGCAAGCCAGACCGCGTGGGTGCTGCCACTATTAGCAAGGTGGCTACATACGGGTGGCCTCTCAGCATGCTCAGGAACAACATTACTCATCTGTGGAGTGTGCAGTCGCACGAGGTCTGTGAGAAGTCTCGACAACCATCCCACAACCGCGTCAGCCGCCGTGCAGAAGTGCGCGTCTGCTCACCGCGTGAGGGCTGACGTGTGCGCATCGATCGCGGGAAAGCCGCCGGCACGCTCGATCGCGGCAAACCCGTGACGCAGCGCCGCGATGCCGAGAAAAGACGCAGTGCCGTCTTCTAAGCCAGCCGCGCCCTCCCGTTTCCTGCATGTGCATATGATGCATCTATGACATCGTGGCAACATGAAATGGCGGCGCAGCGCCGCGATGCCCAAACAGGCAACCAGGCCCACCGCACCCTCCCGCTTCCTGCAAATCATCATGTTGTCAATTCCCAGAGCCCTGCTAAGCAGCAGTTTCGCTTTGTCGTAGCGCAGCGCCGCGATGCCAAAAAGGAGGCGGTGCCGTCCTCCAGCCCTGCCGCGCCCTCCCGCTTCCTGTTGGTACAACACAAACACATGATCTGGCATACAGGAGTTCGAGGCAGTGCCGCGATGCCGAGAAAAGTCGCGCTGCCGTCCTTCAGGCCCGCCGCGCCCTCCCGCTCCTGCAATGTCTCATGCTCAGCCTTGCCCCCAACAAGCATCGTCATGGCGCAGCGCCATGCTGCCAGGAAAAGAGGCAGTGGCGGCGCTCTGGGCCCGCCGCGCCACCCCCGCTTCCTGGTGTCAAAAATCAAAAGTCAATAGCCTTGACGTCCGCAAGAGTGGCAGCCCTGACGTCCGTAGGAGTGCAAGGAAGTCGGGTGCATGCCATGGCGACTGGTCTCTCCCAACTTCGCGGCAGCCTCCTGCTTGTAACGGCAGCTGAAGCGGGCCAGAGAGTCACGGAGCGCAAGGCATTGCCACTGTCACCGCGCAGCTCTAGGTTTGCTGCCCTTGCACTGCTGGCTGCCTCTGTGGTGGTGTTCGGGCATGTCTCTGACACACCCCTCTCGGAGCTGTCAAGCGCCTAGTCCTCAACCACGCGTTGTGCTCGGCGTCGGCGGTGGCCACGAGAACGCTTGCGCAGCAGTGGCAGCTGCTTGAGGGTCAACACCGAGAGCAGACCCCACCTGTGGTAATCGGCGTCGGCCACAGACACGGCAACGGTACCGCCGCCGAAGAAGCGCTTGCGCAGAAGCGGCAGCACGTCCCGCCGCACCAGCAGCGCCCCAAGCCCAGTCGGGTAGCCGAAGATTTTGTAGTAGGACAGCGCCTGCACGCCGAAGTAAAGTCATTCAGGCTGTAAGGTTTCAGGTTTGGGAGTGCTGCACTAGGGGCAGGAATGGCAATCCCAGTCCCGTCCGGGTATAAAGATCTTGTAGTAGAAGAGCATCTCGGCATCAAACTGGCCATGAGTGCTTGCGAGACTGTCATATAGAGCTGGCGCAGGTGTGTTGAAGCTCCTCCGAGCTCAAGCTCACCACAAACTCGACGTCGCCGGCGCTGAGATGCGGCGGCGACGTGCCCCACGCTTTTGCAGCATCCAGCGCCACCAGCCATCCAGTGTTGCGAAGGCACTTCACGTGTACATGTTCGCAGATTTGCGGTCTGACGCTCACCAGGAAGTCGACATTGCCGGCGCTGAGATCCGGCGGCGACGTGCCGCACGCTTTCGCGGCGTCCAGCGCCACCAGCCAGCGACCCTCTGGACCGCCACCGGCTGCCTCAGCCGGCCTGTGAACGGCCGCTTCTGCACTGCTGTCTCCAGCCGCCGGCCCAGCCGCATCCTTCCTAGCCGGGCGCTGTACCGCCGCCGCCGCTGCTGACCGGCCAGCGGTGGTGCCGTCGGTGGCGGCCGCTGCGCCCACTGCGGCCTCGGCAGGGCTCACGGCCAACGCCGCAGCGGAGTCGCCGGGCCGCCGCACCGCCGCCGCCAGCGCTGGATCGTAGCGCACGCCGCTGAAGTTGGACTCTGCCGGATGGGCGAACAGGTGCAGCAGCGGCGGCGGTGCAGGCTCTTCGGGGGTGCCGCCGCCGCCCCAGGCGCCGCTGCCGCTGCCGCCGCTGCGGCCGTCGCCGCCAGGAGCACTACTGTCTGCAGGGTTGCTGATGGTGGCTGGTGCGGCAGCGGCAGCGTGGGTGCCGCTGACACTGGTCCCAGCCGCTGATCGCTGCATGCGCTCGCCGGTGGGCTGCAGCCGCCAGCCGCCTGCCACGCCGCCACCTCCAAGATCATTTCGTCAAACTGGATACAGTCAACACAGTGCTGCGCGGGTCCTAGCTGTGCCGCATGACCCAAAACTCTCAGGCTCGGTCGCCGCCGATCGCTGCCTCCACAGACAGAGGGCACCAATCGAAAGGGTGCAGCATTGGGGCCATACCCTGTGACCAACTCAGCGCTAGCGTATGCGCCACTCCGTTTCAGCATCGCATGCAGACGGTGCTCAAATAACCCTCATCCAAGTAATCAGCGGTCTGCCACATGCTCACCCTGGAATTGCGACGGCAGCACTGCCTGCGCCGAGCCACCGGCCACCAGCGCCTCCTTCCGCACGCCCCTGGAGCAACAATGCTCTGCACATTGCGGCGTATCTCTGGACCAAAGTTCTGCGCTCACCCTGAGACCGTGTCGGCAGCACCGCCTGCGCCGTCGCGCCGGCCGCTAGCGCCTCCTCCCGCATGCCAACCACGCTGTTGTGGTTGTCCACCGTGTAGGTGAAGACGCTGCCGGCGCTCCACGGAAACGCCTCCGCCACCAGCTTCAGCGCGCCTGTAAGGGAGCAAAGTGGACAGCACACATATGCATACTGCACACTTGTGTGACAAACAGGCAAAGAAGCTGACGCGGCCGCCTCCGATAGCTTAAGCGTGCCTGCAACCAGCCGTCTGGGAACGTGAATGCACAGATGAAATGTGCACATCTGTACATCAATCAGAATTGCGCCATGTCTCCACGGGAATGCCTCTGCCACCAGTTTCAGCGCGCGTGCGCATTGCTTGATTGCCACCCGTGCCTCTGCCAACCCTTCAACGAGATCCGCCAAGTGCAATTGCATTCGTATGACTATGCTGTGACAGGTTTGCTGCTGCTGCTGCCGCCGCCGCCGCCGCCTCCGCTGCTGCAGCTCTACTCGATGTTGTTGGTGTGTCCCAGGCTGGGTTGTTGTTTTGGGTGCTGCTGCTGCTTTTGCTGTTGCTTTTCCAACGCACTTGTCAGAGGTGAATATGTGTTTACAGTCTGCCGCTGCCGGTGCTACTGCTGCCGCTGCCTCAACAAAAAATGTACTAGCCTGCGCTGCTACCGCTGCGTCCCCACCTGTGGCGCCGGAGGTGAATACGCATTCATAATCTGCCGGCGAGGCACGACACATCGCGAGCGTCGCTGCGCGCGCATCCTCTATCGCCGCCGCGCTGCTGCCGTCGCCGCCACCGCCGGCTTCCGTGTGCGGATTGCCGTAGACGCTGCCCGCCAAATCCTGCGCCGGGGGCATGACTGGCGATTATGATGAATTGAGCAGAGCTGTCTTGTATTGTTGTCCTTTTGGCTTGCCACGTGTTTGGCACGCGCTTCCTTCTGTGCACGTCAGCTCCCACCATTTTGCAAACCCAGCGCCGACTTCCAGAAGGTCATCTTGGGGTACTGCTATCTGCGACTGCGGGCTCTTGCAGCTAGGCCTATACAAAGCCAGCCAGCGGGCAACTGGGGGCACCAAATATGCAGCGTCTTGCGTCTGCGCTGTCATGCGGTCTGACCTGGAACACTTCTCGCAGCTGCCGCTCTGAAGGCAGCGTTGCCCCCGCATGGTCCACGTACACCTCGCTACCAAGCCGAGCGAATTCGTTCGCTCGCATTTGTCCCAAGTTCTGCATGATGCCCGGTTTGGTGCTGGGTTCTAAAGCTTCATGAACTGCTGTCAGGTCAGCTGGCGGGTATCGTACAGGCGAGCGCTGCTAGTTGAGCGCTCTTTGAAGCGCACATCCGGTGTAAGCAGACTGCAGCACGGCGCTGTCGATTCGCGTGCTCATGACCTATGAGATTGGGTGGGGTGCAAGCAATCGCGGCGACTGCGGACATGGCAAGTCCACACTATCGAAACGGAATTCAGACATCTGTTAGGACAAGCAACAACTGTGCAGCAAGCAAGCAGTACGTGTCAATGACCAGAACATCATCAGGGGGCAGATGATTGCAGTATTTGCATTCAACCGGGGCGTCGTTAGATCATTTTGGCAGCATGTATCTGGGCAAATGTGTGATCGGGGTGCCCTCCTTGCTATACAGCACTTGAGTCTGATGCCGGCTGGGAGTCGCAGCGGCGGCGGCGTTCGGCTGGGAGTCGCAGCGGCGGCGGCGTTCGGCAACACGTACTTTAATTATTGAAGGTGTGGGTGATGCACTGCCGCAGGCGGTAATTGATGGCTACTACCGATTCGATCGTTTCACTTCACGTACTTCGCAGGTCAACGGTCCCAAGTGTACGGCATACAAACAGCCAACAATGAACTGACGTCTAATAATACCCCGAAGGCAGCCTTCAGAATGGAGTTGACACACAGCGCCGATGCTGCGCTGCATGAGATTCGAAAGGCATGCCAGGCGTCTTGATGATGGCGCGAGACCGCGCACAGATGTGCCCCTGCTGACACCGGCACAGGCCCCACTCCCTATCTCTGCAATCGGCCTTCCTCCCGCCATGCGGTGTGACGCGGCTAGGTTTAAACCAAGGAATTTGCAGAGAAAGGTTGCCCCTGCTGCTCGGCCGCGCCCACCAGGCCGGCGGCACAAGCCCAGGCTGGAGAAATTGCGTTCGTTTTGTAAATGCTTCCCGCGACTTTAACCCTTGCGCAGCTGGCAGCACAGGAACCAGGCTGCTGCCACGATAAGCGCCACAACCACAATTACGCCGATAGCGATTCCTGCCTTGGCGCCCTTTGATAGGCCCCCGCCGCCGCCGGGCGCCTCGCCGCCAACGTCGTCACCGCCGTCGTCCGAGTCTGCCGCATCGGTGCAGGTTCCATAATAGGTGTTGAACGTCACCTGGAAACAGGAGCAAGATCAAATTCCAGAACGTCCCCAATATTCATCAGTAACGGCACTGCCGTCCCCCGAGTCCGCCGCGCTGGTCCCGTAGGACATGCTGGATATTACCTACGAGCCGTCATCAAAAGATAGGTTGCATTAGATATCGAGGCATGTTGCTGGTTGGCCCTTCTTCATCTGCAGTCACCATGCTGCGGCGCCGTTGAGTGACCTACTAGGCGTTACGACTGCAAGCCAAGCGGCAGGCTCCCGTGGCTACGTTGCAAAAAGTACACACCTAGGCAGCAGAGGCAGACAGACCTTCAGGTAACTCCGAACATTGCGAAGTCTCCTACTGTTGACTACTTCATAGAAATCACAGTGCAATCTGAGGTGGAGAACGGCAGGAACTCGACGCCAATGGCCCCGGACCAACATAGCAGATAGGGGCGCACCTTGATCGTCGTCCGCACGTCACTGGCACATTCGTTCTTCACAAAGAAGTAGATGGTTGGCACGTCCCAGCAGGTGTTGCCCGAGTCGACCAGGTCCGTCTGGCCGATGCCCGAGTCCGCCAGGCCGCCCTCCGGCGCTGCGAAAAATTCGAAAAGATTTTCACACTACGGAGTACTGAAATGTGATAGACTTGAACCCGATGCGCCGGCAGGTCCGGCTTCCCGAAGCCCTCGGCGAGATTGCTATGACATTACAGTACTCAGCTGGCCAGAGTCAGGTGCAGCGGCAACTGCCGTCATAGCAATCAGCAGCGCGGGAGGGCGAGCGGCGCAGGAGGGCGAGCGGCACGACAGCAAGTGCGCACCCTTGCTGATAACGTTGTTGCAGGTGTCGTTGCTTGCCACCGTGATCTCGTCGGTGCAGCTGTTGACGATGTTGAGCGAGGGCACGGCGTAGTTGTTGGCGCGCGTCTCGGGGCACGAGCCCATTGTGTACATGCGCGAGATCCTGTTTCGGGTGAATGCCGAATGTTCAAACAGATGAGAACGTGTCTCACAATGTATCGCTTCAATGAGAACGTGATGTGGGTTGGAGGTGGCGTGACCCCTGGCGATGCTGTGCAGCCGGCCTTCGGCGGCGCAGCTGCCATGCACAGGAGCGCCAAGAATTAACAGCGGGCAGCCTGCAGGGACAGGGGCTTTTGTGAGATGCTGTGCTGCAAGGGCCATACCGTGCTGCATTTTGCATGCAACAGCAGAAGGCACTGGCCAAGAGACGAAAAGAAAACAAACAGCACAACAAAGCACGCACAGGTAGGCGCTGTAGTTGAAGCCCGGCGTCCGGTCAGGGGCATATTTGAATGACACACAGCCTGCGTGCTCGCACATGTTTGCAGCTCAGCCCGGCCCAGGGTTGTGATGTCGCAGCGGCGGCACTCACACACAGTCAGATGCAGAATGTCAGACGGTCACTAGCCGTGCAGCATGCTGCTCAACGACAAACAGCGGCGCTAGGCTCTGCAACAGTGATCCTTGGCTTGTCTTGTGTGCAAACTGTCTGGGTGTCCGAGAACGGATCCAAGACTGTTGCAGGCGCAAGAGGCGCACCTCCATTGCCTGGCACAATGACCTGCTGCGACTGCGAGGTGGCGCCCGCTGCTCCCACCCGGGTGGAGGTCTCGTTGTTCTGCGTGGCGCAGCCGGACAGCAGCAGCAGCGCCGCCGCCGCAAGCGCCAGGACCGCATGGTGAGCCATGATTCTCAGCAGAAACCTCCTGCGAGCACTGGAAAGTGGGGGGGTTCTGCAAAAGAAGACAAGATGAACCAACGGCTTGCGTGCTGCTCGCCAAGTTGCACTTCCGCCTCGGCTGGGTGATCTTTATCGGCTAGGTGATCTTTATTCAGCGTGATCGAGGAGGGCAAGCGAACTCTGCGGCAGCTGCGCCGCTGCGGCCCTTGCTATGCTCAGCAGTCATCAGCCGCCGCTGCTGACTGCGGTGAAGATTTAGGCTATGGGCACTCACCAGCAGGTAAAGTCCCATGGACCCTTTCACTTGACTTGGAGCCATGCTGCATGCATGTATACACGCTGCATGCACGGCATGCATTGGATTGGCGGCGGCGGCAGGGCCAAAATACGACCACATCGGAAGCGACAGCCGCGGCGGCCGCGAAAAAAGAAGAAATCATAATGCGTCATGTCTGCTGCAAGCTGCCTCAGGGTCAGCTCACGCCAAGGTGGCACAGCAGCTCAGTCATGGTTGGCATGCGTGCATGAGTCTGAGCACGTCGCCTCATCGCCGCTGGGCGCGATCGCTGTGCCGAAGAAAATCCCGCGCAAGATTTGAGAGTGTGACCCGAGGCCAGATGACAGTGGTGACTGTTTAGCACTTCCGCTGGTGCCCCCATCCTGTCAACCGCCCCTCTTCCTCGGCAGCAGGCAGGTACGCCGTCCTGTCCTCATCATTATATGACTGAGACGTTTGGAACCTTTCGTGTTAGTATCGGCAGGCGCGAGCGGATAGGTCATGCGTGCACCTGCACTGGCGATGCCGGCGGACACGGTGGTAGCGACGTTGGCTGAGATGGGCGCGGGACCGCGAGCAGGGCGCCGCAAAAGGATCTAAGACACGAACGGTTAGGGATTGAGCTCGTGCTAGCCGTCACAAAACAAAGTGGCCTGCGCGCGTGCCGTGCGTGCGACGATTATTAAGGGGGGTTGACCTGAAAGTGGGGGTGGTCACAGATAACGACGGAAGCTGCTTCTATTGCATCTGCGTCGTTGAGCAATTAGCGAAATCAACATCAGCTGCAGGTGTTAACGAAATCAAAAACGGCTTTCTGACTACAGTACTGATGAGCGTTGTGGCATTTTCTGTGCCCCTGCGCCGCATAACCGCCGGGGAGCCACATCATGACGCCGCTGCTGGAGACACCTATGCCCATAGAAGAATCGCGCAAAAGTGGCAGTCAATGGTGCGGAAACAGCTACATCTTGTTCACGCTGCAGCAGCAGCCGCCGCCGCCGCCTTGGCGGCACAAAACTCCAACTCTGCAACGTGGGCGGGGCGGCGGCATCGCCGTCGCCAGCCCTTGATGGTGTCTCCTCCTCAGCTCAGCTCCTCAGCTGGCAGCAGCAGACCCAGGACAGCAGCAGCACGACGACGGCCGCGACCGCTGAGCCGATCACGATGCCGGCAATGGCGCCCTTGGACAGGCTGCCGCCAGGCGGCGCCGTGCACGTCCCGTTGAACGCGTCCGATGTAAACTGCGTCGAGAAAGATCAAAACCTTGTACCGGGGCTTTGATTCAGGTTGGGGGGTTGCCTGGACGTGATTGCTGCCTTGTGCTTTGAGCACGACGCTAAGCGTCGTGGCATGACAGACCACTGGACACAGCGCGACGTGTGGAACAGCAGGTGTCAAATGCATGCGCAGGGGACAACACCCTGAGGCGCCACACGTGTGCCGATGACAGGTAGCGCTTGAACAGAAGGAGGGAGCTATCATATGCGCAATCAAAATCTGGCTGATATACTGGTAAGTGATGGCCCCACCTGGACGGTCACACTCAGGTCTGCCGGGCAGTTGTTCTGCACGCGTCACACAGGCGCATCATTCAAGGGCTTCATGTAATGTAACCACTGAGGAGACCACACGTGGACAATACATCATAGCGGCCAGGCAAAGAAGATTGACCGAAAGAACGTCCTTCGTTGAACAAAGAAACACGAGAATGGCCGTCGAGGGCGCCGCACCTGCACGAAAAAGTAGACCAGCCGCGGCTTCCAGCACACTGCGTCGGCGTCGATCAGGCCGCCCGACTCTAGGCCGCTGTCTATGGCGCTGCCCGGCGCTGCACAGAAGCACGATTGGCATTCAGTTTATGGTGCTGAAAAGCGCGGCTTCCGGCACACAGCGTCGGCGTCGATGAGACCGCCCGACTCCAGAACGCTGTCTACGGCACTGCTCAGCGCTGCAAGCAAGCGTGGTGATCACATTCAGTGTATTGCTCAGATAGGCGTGCGGGCGCAAGCGCAGCGAGCGATTGAGAAAAATCTCGCTGAAGCATGCCATACCGGCCGTCAGATGCGCATAGTTAGGCGCACAGGGTTCCCATTCGAGCAGCTGCCCATCTGTGAATATTCTAGACTGCTGCAGAGTGACAGCAGTGCAACAGAGCCGTGCACATCTGCTTTGTAAAGGCTGGAGACCAGCGGGATCTGGGAACACGCTCACCATTGTCAAACACGTAATTGCAGGTCGCATTGTTGCCCAGCTTTACTTGGTCGCAGTCTGCAGGCGAACACACATCTGCGCTCGGATGCTGCTGAGGCAACGCCCCCAGAGGCGGCCTCCTCGACATGGAGGCAATATCGCTGCATGTCCCAAATGTGACGCTGATGCATGTAATCGCTGAGTGCATGTAATCGGCTGCGCGACCATGACAGGCAGCAGGCATCGTTGGTTGCAGGGGCCTCGTCAAGAGGGTGCACCCGCGTTGTCGATGTTCAGGTATGGCACGTTGTAGTTGTTGGCCCGCGTGTTGACGCACACGTTGTTCACGAACATCTTTGTGACCCTGCGCAGCCGACACGCCTCTCAACTTCTGACAGGCAAACGGCTCATGTGAGCGCGACATGGTCGTCAGAACATGCAAAGTGGCGGTGGTTCTGCGGCGTGCGCAGGCGTGCGAGGACGCCGCTCCCCACCTGATGTCGTGGGATCTGCACGCTGTCGGCAGCGGGACCTGCAGGGCTGCAGACGCCAGACGCGGGGCGCGTCAGTCGCCAGACAACAAGCCTGCCGTGCGGCGATGAGTGGCCCGACCATGGACAAGCAGGGCTTGCAGCAGGACTTGCCAGATTCCTCGCGTCAAGCATGAGCTGCATGAGCACTCAGCAACAGCTCACTGAGGAATGCTGAGTAGTTGAAGGCATCTGAAGCCGGCTGGAAAACATACGGCACGCATCCTGCGGAAAATGGACACGCGCAGGTCAGGGCAGCGAGAGGCACTAAAGTATTGCACTGATGCAGCACACAAAGGGCCATATCAAGCAGCAGCATGCCTGCTGCGCCATGCCGCAGCGCGGCGCGTCACTCAGACAAGAAAGAGCCGCACCGCCGTCAGCGGGGACTTCCGTCCGCTGGCTTTGCGATGTCGCCGAGGAGGTGTACATGGACTGAGCGCTGCAACCGCCGGCAAACAGCAGCAGGGCCGCCAGCCACGCGCAGCTAGCAGCGCGCTCCATATTGCAGGAGGCGTCCAGGCGCCGGCAGCAGCAGCGGTAGCGGTGGAACCCGCTAAATTGCGACGCGAGGCGGTCTGCGACAGCCTGCGACAACAGAGTCATTTGTTTCAAGGTCACACTGAGCTGGTGTCGTGCTTCCTGATGGGCCAGAGCCGCTGAGCTGCGGAGCGGCTCCGCTCGCAGCACGGCAGCATGCGGTGCTGAAATATTTGAAGAGTGGTTGTGTTCAGCGCTGTATGCCGGCATATGACTGATTATGCTTGATGGCTGTGACATCGGGGCTGGTGCCTAAGTGCCAAGCGCTTCCAGGCTGGGTCGCTTACCGGGACGCTGCTCGACGCTGCTGCCTTCTGGCACACGCTCGGAGGCGACACGGCAGCAAGACAGGCGCTATTCCAAGCTGTGAAACCACCACGTGGGGTAATGGCGTGCGGACAGTGCCGGGCGAGGAGGCTGGGCTGAGTGGTGCTTCCAAATTGCGCACAAGCACAAACAGCAACTACTCCCGCGCGCACACGTGCTCCGCAACTCGACACTGATGCAGATGATTGAACTCGTGTGATACCGGAATGTGATTATGCCGCATTCAGCCGCATCGCTGCAAAGTTTCGCAGGTAGATCGCAAGCGCAGACCCGCCGATATGATGACGGCGGTGATGAAGACTTTTGCTTGGCAGGGGCACTCGTGCGCAGCCAGCGAGCCTGCGTGAGAAGGCGAATCCATGCTTCTGTTGCCTCAGCTTGTTCGCCGATTTACAGGTGACCACCAGCACATATTGCTATTGATCAACAGCTGCATGTCGGCGGCGGCACAGACGCCGACGCACACATCACTGAGGCATGCACGCCTAATCTTTAGCCAGAATGAACGCCTGCACTTTCAGAGGTTTCAACATGCGTCGGACTGTATGCAAATAAGCCAGTAAAACCCAATTCGTGGTCAGAATTGCACACACCTCTGCTCGTCCAGACCCAGCAGAGAATTTGTGGGCGCCTCACGCACAACAGCAAAAAGTGCACGGCGGCATACGCTGCCGGAAGAGAGGATAAAAACCTACTTCAAATCACGGACTTCGGCCTTCTATGGCGATCAGACAGGTGGCGCCTGCCGTGCTGGAGACTTCAAGCAGAGGCTCCGAGCACAAACTGGCGCCCGCAAGAATCATCAGACGCGGTGGATCGATTGATATCATGAGGCGGCAGACGCTCAGGTGAGCGCCGCCGTGACCAGCGAGCTCACGCCCACCAGGACGGCCGCAGGCAGGATGCTGCTGAACTGCAGCACGTAATTGTGCACACAGTCACGGAGAGATCTTGACTGTGCAGCGGGATGTGCAATTGCGCAAGTGCTGTGCTGCAATAAGCATGCGGCACAGACTGCGCAGCCGGGGGAGGCGCGCACCGTGAATGGGACGCTCTGCGGCGCAGCCGCGGGCGCGGTGGCGGGCGCGATGTCATCTTGGCCATCATCTGGACATTGCCCAAAGGAAGGGTGTGAGCTGCTGTGGTGCATGATGCGCAAAGCGGTAGTCATGATGTGCCGTCATGTGCAGTCCGTTGGTAGTCACACCCGAGCTCTCCCTGCCTTTTAGTGCCTGCTGCACACGCGCTGGCAGTGTGTCTGTCCCACTGGTGACATCGTCTTGCGACGCATCGAAGTTCAGGCCTACCTGCGCCATCGTCGTCAATGACGGGGCCGGGTGCCAGGTCGTCCTCGCCATCGTCAGAGACGCCTGCAAAGGGGAGATGATCTGGCTCAGCCCCACACGTGAATCATGCATGTGACCTCTGGATGTCTCAGCCGCGTGCGGCAGGCTGTGGTTGCGCCATGACGCTGTGCAGACTCTCACTGCAGGTAATTTGACCGGCAGCAACGATCCCCACGCCAGGATGGCAGCAGTACGTTAGCAGTTTAGCGGCCAATGGCGTCCGCACCACCCATCTGCAGTCTAACAGCCAAGCCGGACCGGCAATAATGCGCACCCGGTGCGGTGCCCTCGACGTCATCGTCGTCGCTGCCGGGCGCGGCTGCCGGAGTGCCGTCGTCCTCGCCATCGTCGCTGGATCCCTGCGCCACCCAGCCACATGACTTGAGCGTGTTCGTTCAAAACGTAGCCTGCAAACGCACACGGAGCAATGAGGGTCTGCCAAGCCCCTTTGCGGTTGCAACTGCGTTGCAAGATTGCGCACAGATGGCACGACAAAGAGCTGACTCGTCTATGAGACGATCATACGCCGGGACAGCAGTGAGCATGCAAAGACAACGAGTTCACAAATCGTGTTGCAGACAGCCAGGCAACTGCTGGCAAGTCTCACCGGCGCGGTGCCTTCGATGTCATCGTCGTCACTGCCGGGCGCGGCCGCCGGAGTGCCGTCGTCCTCGCCATCGTCGCTTGTGCCCTGCTCCATGACACCACATCGTGTTTGATTGTGGCGGTTTGACAGACTACAAGCTGAGTCGTCAAACGAATGAGGCCTCCAAGCTTCAGCGCTGCCTCTGCGCACAGGCTGAAGCGGGCGGCGCAGAGGATCCGGCTCGAGAGACAGCCGCTCGGTTTGGACGCAATTTCATTGCGCAATGGGTTAATATCGTTGCCATTAAGACACAATCAGAAAGGCCGGCAAGCCTCACCGGCGCAGTGCCTGCGGTGTCATCGTCATCGCTGCCGGGTGCAGGTGCTGCCGCCTGCGACAGCCATCGGCCCCTGCAGGTGGAGACCAGATGGATTATATAATGCAAACAAACACAATTCCCTTTCATATTGAAGAAGGATGCCCATGCAGCAGGTACACCATCAGAGCCAGTTGTCTGCCGCTGGCAGGGATGCACACCTGAAGACGTCCTGCTGCTGGACGGCGACGCCACCGTCGATGGTGCCTGCACGCACAAGAGTAAAGCGCATCACCACATATAACAATCTGAGTTGCTTGATGGTTCTGTTGCGCCAGCTTCCTTTTTGGTCAGTGACGGAGGACCCAAGCTCAGCATGCGAGTTGCAGAGCCAAGCATGGAGATGCAATGTCCGCGCCTCGCCTGCTACAAATGGCCGTAGAAATCGTGACCATCTCCATTCCGAGTATGAAGGGCGCTGTGCGCTGCGCGACTCGACAGCAGCTGCTGCACATGATTTTGTTGGCACGCCCAATTTCGGCAACATTCACCCCGTGCGCTACTGACCAATGATCGCTGGCTCGGCGACATAACTTATTCACTTCTGAATAAATTCGGTCTGACCTGCAGCCGTGACGGCGACGCCCAGGAGCGCGGCCGCCACCAGCAGCAGGAGCACGTTCCTCGCCATCCCGAGGACCTAGCAGGATCCGGTTCCGGAACCGGAAGCTTTCGCAGGTTGGGCCCGCGCGAGTGCAAATGCAGAGTGCGATCTGAAGATTGTGCAGTGTAAACGATAGGTATGAGGCGCGGCAGGGTGTGCAGGGAAAGCTGGGAGTGGCGGGTGTATGGCTCGTGTCGAACTCATGCCTAATGAGTCACTAGGACAGCTGTATAAAACAGGGCAGACGTCCAGGGGCAGACGTCACAATGTTGCCTTGCAAAAATTTCAAATTCAGTATGAGGGGCAAGTGAAGCTATAGACACCCATGACTGCAGCAGAGGGCATGCATCTCGCTGGTGGCAGATGCGCGCACCTGTGCTGCTCAGCGTCACTGCACGCTGGTATTACAGAATGTTGCGCCGAACAAGAGTGCATCGCCGTCCAGAGACTTGCCCAGAGAGAAGCTTCATCCAACCCCAATTTCAGCAGAGGTACTTGATCTGTGCTAGGAATGTGCTGCGCACTTTGCCCTGGCAGGGCGACACCACCTTCGCATGCGCATCAATACTTCCAGGTTCCTTGATTCACGCGCCACCCAGCGCCTAGCTTCCAGGAGTCGGCGATTGGCCTGTTTTGCTGCCCCGCTGCTGTCGTTGGCTCCTCAAAGATAGCCCCCCCTCCGTGTGGCGCCTAGGCCAGGGCGGCGATCACGACGGCGGCTGCCGCCACAAAGACGGGCACCGCTCCGCTAGCGACCTGCACGATCCAAGGAGAATGAAGTGTTGGCAGCTGCACAAGGTTCGTAACAGCGTCACAACATCCGCGCTCGCAGTCTCATCGCAAGCGGCGAAGGGCAGCACAGCTGTTGCATGGTGTGCAGACCACGTGCTGGCAGATGATGCGACAGACTTTCATGAGTTTACACGACCCTGCGACCCACCTGCAGCCGCGCAGCCTGAGGCGCGGGCGCCGGCGCGGTGGCCGGAGCGATCTCGTCCGACCCGTCGTCTGCGCCCTCATCGTTGCCTGCAGACACAGAGCTGCTGAATGATTGAGTGGTCCGTTTCAAGTCCTTGGCAACGAGCTCGTGAGTGAAGGCACGCGGGCTTTGCATGCACACTGCGCCGCTGGATAGTACAGGCGCCGGCCACTGATTAGTTCAGGTTGACATGTGTGTTGCTGCGTCTCACCGGGCGCGGCTGCCGGCGGCATAGGCACCTCGTCACCGTCGCCTGAGACGCTCCGAAAGCACCTCAGCGCCGGCAGAATTAGTCAAAGCTATGCAATCTCCAGGCAGGTTCCAGGCCCAAAGCTGCCGACCTTGCGTCGTGCAATACTGCGCCATTGGGCAGTCCGTTCAGCGTGCAGTCGGCAGCGAGTCTGCGATGCAGTGGCACAACCTCGCCGCTTCGGTCGGCCTCCAGCGTCACGCCGGGCGGCACAGGCACCTCATCACCGTCACCTGGAAAGAGAACACGTGGGCACCACTCTCAGTGGCAAGAATGCTACAGGAGCAGTGTGCAACATCAGAGATCAAACCACCAATGCAAGGGATGGCGTTGGTTGATGCTCAACAGTGAAGCTTCACAATGCCCTGGCATTGCGGCGCAGGAGGCGCAACAACGCTAGCACGCGCAGACCACCAGGGCTCTAATGGAGGCCTCGGGGCGGCCGTGACGCTTCAAACTAATCACCGCTGGGGTCGGTGATGAGCGAAACGTCGGGCGGCACCGGCGCCTCGTCACCGTCGCCGTTGGGGTCTACCTCAGTCGTGACGCCAGGGGGCGCAGGCACCTCATCGCCGTCGCTTGAGGCAGGGGACCACAATGTCAACAGCGCAATCTTGGATTGTGTCTATGCCGCCACAAGAAACATATGCATTCAGATGCGCCATGAACTGCGGGATGCGGCGGCATCTGTCCTGGGACGGCCGCTCCATTGCCAGCCAACAAGAACCTACCGCTGGGGTCAGTGATGGTCGTCACACCGGGCGGCGCCGGCACCTCATCGCCGTCACCTGAGACAGCGGAGCATCACGTCAGAAATAATCTCGAAAAAAGCTGCATCTCAAACAAGGCTGCCGCACAAGGCGTCGCAGCCTGGCATGCACATCAAGAACCACAAAACTTCGCTGGCATTGCGGAGTGCAGTGCTTTCGACCAGTGCTTTGACCCCATGGCGGCACTGTCTTTGCCCATCCGCAGTGTCCAAAACATGCTAGCTACGCTGCATGTTTCGTAACACCTCGACCGAAAGGTACTGTGGCTGCCAAGACTGTGGCAACCGAAACACACCGGTCGGGTCAGTGATGGTCTCCACGCCTGGTGGCGCCGGCATCTCATCACCGTCACCTGGAGCATCAGAGCATCGCGTCAGAATCGGAGTCTCGGGAATTTCGTGAACCGTTCATGTCAGCACAGGGGGGAGGTTCAGAGCAGCCTGACAGCAAATGCCGTTAGGCACACGAACCAGATGCCAGTCTCTGCGCATCCTGCTGACGGCATGGCGGCAAACTCGGAATCTAATCGTGCTGCCCCCCGCGGGTGAAGGGTGGTCGTCAGTCAGACGACAGTTCGCGATGCTGTCTGTTCCATTCACTGCGCAACAGGAATGTATGTGCTCGGACTGGGGTCGGTGATGAGGTCAGCACCGGGCGCAACCTCGTCGCCGTCACCTGGGTGGAGAGAACAAAAAATCTGTCAGCGTCAGCTGGACAGATTGAAGGAGCAACAAACTCTCAGAGAGGTCGGCGGCTCACAAGCACACGTGATCAAGCTGCGAAGTGATCTCACCGCTCGGGTCTGTGATGGTGGAACCAAATGTCCGCCGCCTGCAGTTGACAAGGAGAATTACATATCGGCGATCGCACTGCAACTACTGCCCTGGTTCTTGAGGACATCGAGCACTGCTCGATCCCGATGGTGGCATGTGCAGAAGGGGCATGTACCACTGCACATACATGCATGCAATGAGGTGGCGCATTGGATTGCTGACAAATATTCTCACCCAGGGTTGCCCAGCAGCTCGTCGTTTAGCCGGGCATTCCCCGACACCAGCCTGCCTGCATTACAGAGTTTTCGCCGAATGGACAAATGTGCGCGGACGCAATTAATTACGAATTCTTGGGCAGGTCCGGGGGTGAAAAGATCTTTCCCAGAGATGTTGGTGCAGGTGACGGCGATCAAGTGCGGACGCTTCACCGGCGCATTGCATCGCAACAGATGCCAGGCAGCGTCAGCGGCGGAATTGTCACGGGCGGCGCGCGTGTGCACGACGCCGCGTTGGCGGCTGGGCCATGATGAGCAGAGCGCTGCATGCACATCAGGCTATGCGCCGCGACCCACCTGACGATGCTGCTTCTGCCGTAAGCGGCGCGAACGACAGTGCAACTGCCAGCGCGGCACAGCAGCAGATACGGGCCGCTCTCCCCATCGTGGGCGTGCGCGCTGACGGCCCTGTACTTGAGGTAGACCTGGCAGAGACAGTCACGACCTAGACTCACAATTGCAGATTGAAACTTGACTCAGCAGAAGTAAATGCGCAAGTTTTGGATGAAGTCAAGGCGTGTGCACGGCGCATGGGTGTTCCCGGCAGCAGCACGTGACTTGGAAGCAGCACGGCGTTACCCACGTAAAATTATCGGCGGCAGGGAACAATTGAGCTCCACAAATGGGCGTTGCAGGCCTGCACACTGGCAATTTCTTCACCACATGACGTGCTGAATTTTCAGCGTCCAAGTGAAGGTGTGATTGCATCATCAGCGCAAGCCGCGCATAATGCATAGCGCCCTTCAAGGCCTGAGGATGTTGGCGATGGTTTGAACAGCTTGGCACCTCCTGCATTATTGACACACATGTTGGTGGGCATCTGAAGGTCCTGCAGCTGACCTGCCGGTCTGCAGCGCCAGCAGAAAGGAGACGCTGAATGTGGAGCATGGATCCAGCAGCCCGGTTAAGTACCGTAATTGTCTTTCTTCACAATCACGAGACGTCACGCTGAGCGCTTCAGTGCATGAACCAAAAAGGGTGTTCGCAGCGGAAGAAACACGTCATGCTTCACTGCTGAGGCGCATCTTGCTTCTGCCACGAACGTATGATTCGCAAAACTTCATGGCACTTCTAGTTGCAACTCTTCAGCAATTGCTGGCTTCCCCACAGCCTGCCCTATAGAGTTTCCAAGAGGGTTTCCACTTCAAGATAATGCACTTCTTTCCACTTCAAGATAATGCACTTCAGATTCTGAGGCCGACTAGCAGCCGACGTCCATGCGGAGGCGTGACTGCAGGTCCCCTCACTTGCGGCGGCCAATCGACGACCGCCGCATCAGGCGAGCGCCGCGAGCAGCAGCGAGCTGACAGCGATGACAGCGGCGGCCAGAGCAAAGGAGCTGACCTGCGAGTTGTGGAACACGCAGAGATGTAAGTAGCCAGTTACTGTCACAAAATGCGGCATCTTGCTCATGGGACGCAGCAGGGCACCTGCCCGCTGGAAGTCTTGTGACATTGTGCATCGGGTCCCGTGTGGTCGACAGGCATGAGACTGGACTGCTATGCAGCAATGTACATGACATTGCTGTTTGGGGCGCTTGAAACCGGACGAACGAAGCACAAACGTGCCTGCAGGCTGGCGGCCTGGGGGGCGGGCGCGGTGGCCGGCGCAATCTCGTCGCCGCCATCGTCAGCGCCATCGCTGCAGCGCAGACATCATCATACTTGATTACGTGTGCTCAGAACATGTGCTGGCAGCCCCAGGGCAGCAATGCAGGCATCGGATGCGCCGAGGAAACACGGCAGCAAAATGTACGGGACTCACTCATCAGGCGCAGGCGCCTCGGCCTCGTCATCCTCGACTGCAGCCGGACAGAAACTGACCTTTCAGGCGACCAGCTTGAGTCACATCGAGTCTCATACTGGGCCGTTTCTGAGGAGCCGCACAGCAGCGGGGTTACGCTCATGCTGAGAAAATGTGGCAGCATGCTACAATGCAAAGCACATAAAAGCGCATGCCTACCAGCAGACGCCCCGGTCGGGCCGGCAGCGTCATCGTCCGGGTCGCTCGGCGCGGGGCCTTCAACCTCATCGTCCTCGACTGCATCGAGACATAAGGGGTTGTTGCTCGGCGACCGCCACCTGGAACCTTGGCGCTTGCAGGAATCGGCAACATGCACCAGAGAGGCAGGCACCGCAAACAAGAGGCACGTGCGCAGGCTCAGGCGTTCATGCATTCCAGGCAGAGTGGCTGCAGCTGGGTTATGATGCAGTTGGGCTGTGATGTAGGCAGCGCGAATAGCAGATCGTGGGTGTCGCACCGGCAGTCGCTGATGCAGGGCCAGGGCCATCATCCTCAGGGTCGCTCGGGGCAGGGCCCTCAACCTCGTCGTCCTCGACTGTACAGCAATACACGTGCTGCTGGGTCAGAGTCGGAAAGTGACTTGCTGCATCATGATGCAAGATGCAGTGCGCATGCCGCCGCCCAGGGAGCTTCTGCCAGCGTGAGCGGGTGGCACAGGGCTAAGGGTGCAGGGCCCGCAGCACGCAGGGCACACTCTTCACCGCAGCAAGGCAGCACATGAGTACTGCGGTGCATGCACCATGGGCAGCACATCATATAAGTGCCGCACCGGCGGTCGCAGACGTGGGGCCGGGGCCGTCATCCTCAGGGTCGCTCGGCGCGGGGCCCTCAACCTCGTCGTCCTCGACTGCAGGATAGCGTGGGAAGGTTGCTCACTGACAGTCGAGATGCGAGCTGCTGCTTGATCTCGACGTGAGAGCGTACTGCCAATGCCCATAGGGTTACAGCCAAATCGCGCGTGTGACGTGCACAGAACAAGCACAGTGCTGCTCACTTTTAAGTGGCCACACAGCAGAATGCAGCGCTGCATGCAGCACGGACAGCATGGTATAGGAATGTCGCACCGGCAGTGGCCGAAGCTGGGCCAGGACCGTCGTCCTCTGGGTCTGGCCAGAAGGAACAGGGGAAAGCGTCAGGAACGGGCGGCCCAAATCGGCGTGCGCATCTGCCGTGCCCATCTGCCATGCAGCCTGTCGGAAGGCAGCTGCGGACTGCTTCACTTGCTGCGCAAAGTGAACAGCTACTTTTCCTTGATGCGCTGCCAAGGAATTGAGACGTGGCAGTGGCAGTCAGCTTACCGCTGCCTGGTGCTGGGCCCTCAACCTCATCGTCCTCAACTGCGAGCAGCACCAGGCACAAGCGCATGGCATTGGTGCGTCATCATGATGCATGTGCAGATGTCACACCGCCCGCTCACCGCGCACATGCGGCTGACAAACGTGGTCGTATAACCCAACAGCCACCGGCAACATGCGTGCGAGGCTTTGCATCATGCAGCATGCGCGATCTCACTGGCTGTCGCGGAAGCGGGGCCGGGGCCGTCGTCCTCAGGGTCTGCGCGGTAGCTCACATGGTATGAGACACATGCAAACTCACTTGAGCTCTTGTGAAGCAACAGCAGAGGACATGTCCAGTCATGAGTAGATAGATCCATGATCTGACCCAGCACAACAGTGCAAATGCAAGGTGACTGCGGGTAAGGGCGGCTGTGGATGTGGATGCTGCACCGCGAGATGCCTCAACAGCAGGGGCGGGTTGAGCATGCACTGGACATTTTGAGTGTCGACTGATGCGCACCAGAAGGGGCGGGAGCTGCGGCCTGCTTTAGAGAGCGCATCCTACAGCACACTAGCAAAATATCTCAGCCTGGGACCATACACCGTCGCACAGGCTGGGATTGAAGAGAAAGGTCGGTAAACAGCAACACAGAGGTGTGTGTGCAGGATGCGGCAAGGTGGACTTTGACAGGCAGCTCGACTAGCATCTCGAACCTTGCGAGGCCATCGATCTCTGCGCGACCACCTGCGACAGCAGAACATTTGCTCGCTCAGCACGCTCAATTGTTCAGATGCATCAGACTGTGACAGAGTCTCTCACGCAGGCTTGCAACAGCCAGGAGTTGCTGTCCTGGCATTCTGCTGGGTATGTGAGCTGTTGTCGGCTGCGATGGACCTAGCTGACCAACATCATCATTTCGCATACATGCAGCAAGCACTGCATCGTGGATCCGGAAAGCCGAGGAGACAGGAGGTGTGAGGATAAGACACAGATCGTGCCTGCCGCGACGGAGGCGGACGTCGCCGCCGAGCACAGCAGCAGCGCCGCGACGAGCACGAGCGCGCGGTTCATGGCTGCTGATTGAGCCTGCAGCTGCAACAGACAAGGGCGCGGCGGATCCTGACTGCCTTGGGTGTACGGACACGATCTTCGATGCCGCTCCGCTGGCGGCGCACTGGATCACAGCTGGGCTGCACCTGCGTAGGGCTCGTGTCATGCGCACTTCGAGATTCGAAAAATTGCGTAACCTGTCACGTGCACCGGCCCTGTAGTGCAATCTTAGAGCCAGCGTAGCGGAATGCAGTCGGCTACGTTGGCCAGTATCTGCTTCCAAGAGTCCTTCTGAGAGTTGAGCTTCAGTGTCCTGTCCGACGGTGGTGGGTGTCTCTGAGTTGCCAGCAAGTTGCGACGGGGCCAACGCGTTTGCCGCTCAACTGACGCTTTCCGACATAACCCTCTTCATATCGCTGGAAGAAGTCTCGTTTCAGCTCTGCATCCGTCCGAGGCACGGTTGGCTCGCCGGCAAGGTGCTGCCCGGTGGTCTTGACGACAGCATACAGTCCTGCACGTGTAGACTCAAGATCATCTTGCATGTTCATCCATCCACGATTCAAGACTGGCCAGACTGCCCGCTGCAGGAGCAGCTTTCCGTTGTCGCCAGCGGCGTATTGCCGCACAGCGGCCAGGTGGCGCCAGTGCAGCAGCTGCAGCAGCAGCGCGCTGCCGCACCACATGCTCAAGCGGTAGCCGCAACAAACCTGCGCAAGTGGGGCGACCATGCCGCCGGTCGCGCCGGCCCGCCGACACGCCAAACCCGGCGGGTTCCCGCCTTCGGTGTGGCGCCTTCATGTTGGGGGCTTCATGTTGATCTCATGAAAAGCCGACCTCACAGTGCTTCTCATCGATGTGCACTTCGTCATGCACTGTTTCTTGCACATGAAGTTGCTTGCAGTTGACTCTGCACCTGGCTCGGCCCCCAAATTGGGGGCCGCGTCTATTGAGCGGCTGCCGCCGCCGATCGCAGGTCATCAACCGCTGCAACGTCTTCAACCTGCTACTGAGCCTGGGCATCATCTTCCTGGTGTACCGCTTCTGGGCGTACCCGGCGCCGCCACCGCCGCCCACCTTCATTGAGAAGGTGCCTCGGCCCATGCTGATGAATCTGAGATGTTTGCGGACAGGGAGGAGGCACCATCATTCGCATCCCGCTGGCGGATGCCTGATATGCACTGTCTGCATGCATTGACCGCGCATTACCGCCGCCCGCAGCTGGACCCGGCCCTGATAGACCTGGCGGTGTGGCCGGACACCCCGGGCACACGCGACTGCGACTTCGTGGCTAGCTATGGCCCCGGCGGCAGCAACGACAGCCGCGCGCTGCTGCTTCGCGGCGGCGCCCGCGCCTGGCCCATCACCGACAGCCTCAGCCTGGGGCGCCTGATCTACAAGTACCCGGACCTTGTGTGAGTCGCGCCGCCCGCCCCTTCTGTCCTCACTTCATGAAAGTGTTAGCTGCGTGTGGCGCCCTTGTGTGCTGTGCGGCAGCCCTTCAGAAGCTGTGACGCACACAGGCAATGCAACAGCCTCGGAGGAGTCAAGCTGTCCGTTCAATGTCGCAATGCACTGTGCCTTCGGCACATTCCTAGTGTGCATGTCGCAGCTGTGCGATGCGGCAGCTGCGCCGCAGGCGGGCACCACATTGAACAGCGCTCCACATCTGTGTTTGACATAGCCGCGTAAACAGCACTGAAACCCCGCGTTGAGGTCAGGAGTCGGTGCCTGTGTCTGGAAGGTCTTGCTGCACAGACTGGTCACACTCGACGCGTTGCATTCTGTTTCTGCAGGGGCACAGTGACGGTGTCGCCCAGCAAGACGTTTACACTATTTACCAACAGCAGCGAGCAGCAGTATGCGGACGCGCACCTGTCCGCAGACCAGGTGCCGCCCTGCTCAGCCTTGCTTCCAGACGCGCTTCCTACAGTTCGAGCAGCGGTCCCAAAAGGTTTTCTCGCTGCTGCTGGAGGATCTGCGCATGTTCTGGCGCTGCGCCGCTGGCGGGCGAGCTCGAACAGGCTCCCAAGGACAGCACCTGCTGGTCATGGTCTCAAGACATGCACAGAGAATAACCAGCTGAACCAGGCGCAGCACGACAGCAGAGTGTTGACGCCCTCACACCCCCGCGCAGGTGCCGGCCAAGCTGGTGACGATGCCGATCAAGACGTTCGGCGCGCACATGCGGCCTTCGCGGCTCAAGCGCCGGCGGCTGGCCAACCTGTACTACCAGGACGAATACTACTATTGGTCAGGCGTGCCGCCGTTGAAGCTGGGGCACCACCCGTCAGAGCCGCCGCTGAATTGCCTTGTCCAGCCGACAAGTGAGTGCTTGTTTTTCCTTTGTTTGGTGCACACAAACATATCCTTTTAAAAGACCAGGTACCGCTGAAGCTGGGGCACAACCCGACAAAGCCGCCGCTGCCTCGTTGAGCCGACAAATGAGTTGCCTTTTCTCATATGATGATATTGTTCGCCATTGCCGACTGGCTGCAAAAGGAGAATGTGGTGGCGATGAGAGAGCACTGAAGCTGGAGCACCACCCTGAGCAGGCGCCACTCAGCTGCCTCGTCAAGCCGTCTAGTGAGTGCTTCATTTCTCGTTTGTTGCATGCACACAAAGGCATCTTCCAGACGGATTCGCCTGAAGGCATTTCAAACGCCAGATGTGACCCGAAGCTGCTCGGATTTACGACTTTGTCATGTGAACCTCGCAGAGGAGCCAGGGCAGGAGTGGCTGTGCATCACAACGGCGCGGCTGCAGATGACGGCCGCAGATGACGGCCCGATGCCAATGACATGTGCCGCCGACATAAGTGTGCTGCCTGCTCGTATGCTGCAGAAGCGCCGGGGCAGGAGCAGCTGTACATTACAACGGCGCGGCTGCGGGTGACGGCGAAGGACTCGGTGCACATCCTGCACTACGACACCAGCCCCTCGCTGCTGGTGCAGCTGCAGGGCCGCAAGCAGGTGGGCTGCCCTGTTGACTGTTTCTCCTTTGTTGATCCTCGATTAGCGGTTGCTGAATTCCGTACACTACAATACTCGCGGCTCGCTGCTGGTGCAGCTGCCGGGCCGCAAGCAGGTGGGCTGTTGTGCTGCTTTGCGCTCTGCGCCACCCTGACCGTCGCTTTAGTTCATCATCAGCACGGCATGGTCGGATGTCTGTTGCACCCCCCCCGCAGCGGCTCTGCGACTTGCGATCTGCCGCCTTCTCTCAAGAGCTGCTGAAACGTCCTGATGTGTGTGACCCTGCAGGTGACGCTCATACCGTCGGACCAGATGCAGTACATGTACCCCTACGAGCGGGGGCACCTGCTGTTCCGCCGCGCCCGGGTGGACCTGCTCAAGCCTGACTACGAGGTTCGTTCCACCCCGCTGCTTCATCTACAAATCTTTGCAAACCTGAAATTTGTGCGCATCCTACTCAGCTGTGCTTTACTTGGCTCAACCTGTGGCTTGACACAGTCATGCATGGTCACAACAGCCCTGCACCAATCCTAGAGAAATAAAAGTGGGAGCGCGCCTACAAGTGCCATTCCCTGAGCAACGATAGGCTGGCAGGGAAGGCAGGCGCCTGTTGCGTCTGTCGCCAGCCGCTGCCCTGCATCACGACGACCGCAAGCGCTGTGCTATGAACTGCCGGCTGCTGGGCCTTGGGACTGCTGGCTGCTGGCCGTCGCATTGACGGCGTGTCACATCTTCTGTTGCTGCAGAAGTACCCGCTAGCTAGGAAGCTCAAGCCGACGGAGCTGGTCATGTCGCCGGGCGACGTGCTCATCTTCCCGAAGGACACCTGCCACCAGACGAAGACGCTGACGGTGCGCTGGGAGAGGACTGAGAACCTTCGAGGGTTTGCTGGATTGGAGTGGCTGGATTGGACATTGCATCGCCACGGCTCGGGGCTCTCGATGCACGGTGCTGACACCAACAGACACATCAGACGCATGCACACATACATACTAGATATTGAATGAAAGATTGACATAGTCACTTATGTGCCGTCTGCAGGACAACGTCAACATGTCATTCAGGTGAATACTTCACACTTCTACCACTACCGCTGCGCTACAACCTGTTGTGGAAACAGAAAAGCAGAACTGCTGTGCGGTAATCAGTCGTTTCGCTGATTTGGCTTCGCATGTCCTGCTCCAGGTTCAAGAACGCAGTAAGGTGGTGAGGAGGGAGCCAGTTTTGGACCAAGCAGCAGAGCCCAGAGGGATGCAATGGCGTTTTGACTGCCAGCGGTCTGGCAGCGTTATAATGCTGCACAAACGCTGGTGACGACTGTTGCCTTCGTGCTTAGCATACCAGCCATGCTTCATTCATGATCTGTCCCTACGCTTCTAGAACCGGCCTGTGCCGCTGCGTCTGGCGTGTTTGGCATCTCTGGTCACAGAGAGCTCTTGTGGAAACGGCATGCGCGGCACAGCTGCTTGAGCCGCGGTGATAGCACCCTGTCAAGGGCATCAATTAGTGCACACCACAGATACCTACGTTCCTGATTGTGTCCGGGCGCAGCCAACAAACGGTCAAGCCTGCCCCTCTGCCACACATGCACATGTTCGCCAGCTGTGTAATCGCTCCAAGACGCCAACGCACAATGTGAGCCCGTGCAAAACACGCTCCTCGTCGGAAAGGGGAGCTTCCGACGATGAGCTTTCAAACCTCGCCGCCTGTATGCAAGCACTTCCATTCGCTGAGAGAGCGAAACCTGTGGCACTCGGTTCTGCTGGCGCTGCTGCATCTCGCGTGTCAGACACAGCTGTGTGAAGTTTCGTTCGCTCAGAACACCACTGCAGCCGCAGTAGCAGCAACACAAACCTGCCAAAGCGGCATATGACTGTGCTGTGAACCGTTTCACGCAGGTTTAGACGCATCGATCGTGTTGGAGGCGCTGCGAGGGTGCAGTGAATACGATGGTGAAGTTCAGACAGCCACACATCCAGGACAGGCTATGCGTCTAGCCTCCCATGAAGCTGGGCCTGAACGACCTGCACAAGCTCAGCCATGCCGAAACGGGCCTGCCGCTCGCCAATGGCGACAGTGAGCGAAGCTCGCTGCTGCCGGCGGTACCGGCGTTGTCAGCAACGTCCATCATCGCGCCAGTCAACAGATCCCGGGAAATCAGCGCCAGCCTGGTGTGGGGGCTGGCGCTGTACGCCATGTGCACGGTCTGCAGCAGCGGCATGAGCGTGCTCGCCAAATTGGCGCATGGCCGTGGCACCCCCATCATGCAGATTGTCCTCGTGCGCTCCGCCATGGTGCGACGCTGCTCCATTACGATATGATCCCATTGATGTGACCTCATCATGCCAAGGCACCAAGTCGTGCTGCAAGACCGTCTCTGCATGTGGTCGCAAGAGCAACTCTGGAGCTGGCGCCATTTCTTCAATTCGCCGCGGCACTGCTCGCAATCATCCTGAGCGTGTGAGCACTCCCTCATGTGCTGACACGTCTCATGCACCTTCGGCAGGTGGCCAGCTTCGCGTGGATCAGCGCCATGCACACCCGGCACGGCGGCGGCGGCAGCGGCGGCGGCTTACAACGTGTTGAAAGCGGCGGCGGCCTGGGCGGCGGCGGCGGCAGCAACGACGGCGGGCTGTGGGGCAACCGGCGCTGGCTGCTGCTGCTGCGGGGGCTGCTGGGCTTTGGCGCGGGATCATGCCTCTACTGGACGGTGCGTGAACGGCGCCATGACCGCTGCCGGCAATTGAACGGGCTGTGAAGATGTGGGGACACGGTCACAGGGCTTATTGCCAGGGGGCTGCATCGCTCGGCTTGTCTCAGGACAGCCAGCTGCAGGCCCAACCAAGGGTGTACGGCCTCCTGGCACTCGCAGATCCCGCCAATTGCCGCGGCGCTCATGCGGCTGCACTGTCCGGCGCCAAACCTGGACGTAACACGGCAGCCGCCCTTGCCGCACTGCGCCGCCGTCTGCGCCTCGCTGCGGACTCTGCCAAGGCACCTGCTGTGGCCTGGCCTCCGAAACAGTAACGCATCTGCTGTTGCACGGCCAACTTACACTCACAATCCTGATGTCGATCAAATCGTGCCGCATCACGTCAGGGGTGCTACTCCCGATGAGCGACGGCCGGGTGCTGACCCACTGCTCGAATCAGGCTGTGTATTTCTTCTCAAATGAACCCTTGCTGCTGGTGTTGTTCAGGTGGTGGTGCTGCCGATCAGCGACGGCCTGCTGCGGACGTTCTTTGCGCCGCCGCTGATGAAACACCTGCCTTTCAGCCTGGTGCAGCTTGAACCCTTCCTATTGGTGCCTTTCAGGTCGTGCTGCTGCCAATCAGCGATGGCCTGGTGCTGACCTCCTTTGCGCCGCTGCTGGTGGCGCTGCTCAGCCCCATCCTCATCCGGGAGGTGCCCTCCAGGTGGGCGGACTGCAACGAGAGATGTGTATCCACAGAAGGAGATGCTGCTTTGTTCTGCCTTTCGGCCGCTTGCTGGTGGCGGCTTAGCCTCATCCTCATCCGGGAGCGCCCCTACAACGACGCCTGGTGTGTTGATGTGTGTAATTGGCGCCGCTGCAGGATGGTGCTAGTGGCATCCCCTCCTGCCGGCACTATATTAGTAAAGTACTACTGAGGTCTCACTCACGCGTTGTCCATGGCGCCGCTGCGCAGGGCCGCATTGGCGGGCATCCCCTTCTGTACCGTGGGCGTGGTTACAATCGCGCTGCTCGGAAGCAGGCACAAATACTTCTAGCAAACAACGCTCTTGACGCGCCTGCCGCTGCCGTCATCATGCAGGACGGTGCTGGCGGGGGTCCCCTTCCGCTGGCACCACGTCTGTTACTCAGTCTACTATCTGGGTCGCACAAACACGCAGCCGATGTTGCCGCCGCACAGGACGGTGCTGGCGGAAATGCCCTTTCGCATCGTGGGTGTCAGTCATGACTGCGTGGCCCTCCCTGTTTGGGAGCTCTCCGCAACACCCTAGTGACATGTCCAGCGTCGCTGATGCGCAGGACGGTGCTGGCGGGGATCCCCTTCTGCATCGTGGGCGTCGTCATGATTGCGCGCCCGTCCTTCCTCTTCGGCGGCAACGGCATCCGCACGCTGGGCGTGCTGGTGGCGATTGCGCAGACGACATTCTCGGCGCTGGTCAAAATCCTCGTGCGGGAGCTGCGCACGACAGAACAGACGAACGTGAGTCCGCTGCCTCTGGGAATTGGAAATAAATTCTGAAAGCAGGCGCGCTGGTCGCGATCGCGCAGACGACCTTCTTGGCGCTGTTCCAAATCCTATTTTGCGGGAGCTGCGCACGACCAGACGAACGTGAGTCCCGTAGACCCTGAAGGAATTAGCAGCCTGGAAGGATCGACAGCACCGAAGCGTTGCCAGCACGGAACGCATGCCTGCATGTCTTTCGAAAGCTCGCACACTTCCAGGGGTCTGCAGTCGCTTCCCAAGCCATTGCAAGTGCACTTGCGGACGACGACAAACCCCACGCCAAGCCTCCGCTGCAACGCTGAGC